>Ga0116144_10000983_pt1 | contig 36347 bp, 35 predicted proteins | sample AD_UKC035_MetaG_FD_89746 | JGI IMG/M metagenome (GOLD analysis project Ga0116144, IMG submission 89746) | Active sludge microbial communities of municipal wastewater-treating anaerobic digesters from USA - AD_UKC035_MetaG | ecosystem: Engineered > Bioreactor > Anaerobic > Digestate | place: USA...
ACTCGGCGAAGCCGACTTGCTTACGAAGTCTGCGACTTGAGATAACTCGCATAGCGACTTGACAAAAAGGAGAAAGTGTGGTATACTGGAAAGAAATAGGAATAGGAAAGAAAGGAAAGGAGGTGGTTTTTGAGTGACCGAATATGGCTATGAATATTGTGAGCATGATACGGCGATTGTATCTGAATGCTACAATGATTTTATAGTCCTTATCACTTTTTGTAAAATATGCAAAAAAGAGTTGAAAAGAGAAATTATATATAATGAGAACAGGACATATTTTGATGAAAAATTTGAGGATTAAAAATGGATTGGTTTAGTATGCTTAGTGATATAGGATTATTAGGATTAGGATTTGCGATTGGTGTTGTTGGAACAGCTATAGCATTTCTTTTGTTTGCGGCAGCCGAAATTTCTAAAGAAAATGGTAAAAAGCAGTAATTTCTTATTATTAGAGCTGTAAAAATAAGCTATAAAATGAGGATTTTAAATGAGAGACAAGGAATTTCTAAAATGGTTGTATAAAAGGCTTCTTTACATGTATAAAGAAGACCCCGATTCTGATTATATGCATAAACTTAGCGCAATAATAGAGACGATACCGGAAGAACAAGATACAAAATGATAATTTTCCCAAAAAAAGAAATAAGTATCGGCGGCGTTTATTTTCAGGTGGTTACAGATGAGACAACTTCCGGTAAAATTTATAATTATACGGAAGCCGAATATTTAGTTAAAAGCAATAAAGAGGTTACCACAAATGATAACAGAATACCGAAATAAACCCCCTGAAACAGGTTATGTAAGAGTATATACTTACGAATATCTGGAAAATGATAGCTGGATTGCTTCTAATTTTAATTGGACTACCGCAGAGGCGTTACTGGATTATCTTTCTATACCCTGTTATTATACAACTCGAAAAGTTATTTATATAGATATATTAATTGAAGATTTGAAAAAAAATTTGAATATGCCTTTTGTATCAGACTATGTTTATGAAAAATTAGGAATAAAATAAAAATGTCAGGAATAGATATATTAAGTTTGGCAATAGCAGTGCTGGCTTTGGTTATAGCTATAGTGGCGGTAAGAGATTAGGAAAGAAATTATGAAAAAAGTAGAAGCAACAATTTATTCAATGTTTATTATAGCGGTATTGCTTTTAGGTTTAAAGCTAATTACAGCGGCTGGTTTTATTGCTATTATTTTTTCTTTTATACTCTTTTACCTTAGAGATATTCGTAATCAGCAAATTACAGAAGAGAAAATGGAAAGTCTTGCCAAAAGATTGGATGTGGCTTTAAATATTATGGAAGAAATTAGAAAGGATACCAGACAAGATGGATAATATTGTATTATATATCATAGCCGGTGGAATTTCAATATTTCTTTGCATAATGTATGTGGCGAAATATATATTGCTTTTAGATGAAGAAGAGAAAAAAGAAGAACAAAAAGATAATAAAAAAGAAGACTCTTGACTTTTACATACGTTTGTGGTATAATATAAAGTAAAAGGACAAAATAGTTATGTTTGAAGTTAGTGGAAAATATGCCAGCGCAAAAATTTTTTCGCCAAATAGAGACGAGAAAGCGGTTGAGCAAATAATAACCCTATGTAATCAGGATTTTGCAAAAAATTCTGAAATTAGAATTATGCCCGATTACCATTACGGTGCTGGTTGCACCATAGGCTTTACTGCAAATCTAGGTGATAAAGTTGTGCCAAACTTGGTTGGCGTTGACATCGGTTGCGGAATGTATGTTGTCAAGCTAACAAAACAACCATTAGATTTAGAAAAGTTAGATAATATTATACGCACAAAAATTCCAAGTGGATTCGGAACAAGAAAAGAAAGTCTTGTTTCATTTGAAAGTTTATCTGATTTAAATTGTTTTTCAGAAAGTAAAAACAAAGATTTTTTCGAAAGGCAACTTGGAACTTTAGGCGGAGGAAATCATTTTATAGAGATTGATATTGACCCAAATGGTTATCACTATCTCGTAATTCATTCTGGAAGCAGAAATCTCGGGAAAACGGTTGCGGATTACTACCAAAAAAAAGCGATAGAATGGTGCCAGCGAGATATAACTGGATTTAGAGAGGCAAGAGTTTTGCTTATAGAGAAATTGAGAAACGATGGATTACAAGAAACAATTCACGAAAAACTAAAAGAGTTTGATAAAAATGTTAAGGAGAGCGCAAAGTATCCAGAGGATTTATCTTTTCTAGAAGGTGATTTAAGAGAATCTTATTTAAAAGACATGTCAGTTTGCCAGCAATATGCAAGCCTAAATAGAAAACTTATGGCTAAAGTAATTATAGATAATTTGTCTTTACCCTTTGAAGAGGATTTTGAAACAATTCATAACTATATAAACTTCAAAGATAATATAATTAGAAAAGGTGCTATATCTGCTTACGAAGGCGAGAAAGCAATTATCCCTATAAATATGAAAGATGGTAGTATAATTGGATATGGAAAAGGAAACTCAGATTGGAATTATTCCGCTCCTCACGGAGCAGGTAGGCTAATGGGACGCAATGAGGCGAAGAAAAATATATCTTTGAAAGATTATAAAGATACAATGGCTGGTATTTATTCAACTTCTGTAAACAGCCGGACACTTGATGAGGCGCCCCAAGCTTATAAAAGCATGCAGGAAATATTGGAAAATATTACCCCTACATTTGAGGTAGAAAAAATAATAAAACCCATTTATAATTTTAAAGCAGGATAGATATGATTAAAGTATTAGATAAAGGATTTATAACACTATTAGATTCGATGGGAGATGATTCCACGATTACTGACTCCGCAAGATTATCATATCTTAAAGAAGGTGGTGATGATGATAGTAACGAGAAGCTAATTTCCAGATTGATAAAGTATAATCATACTTCTCCTTTTGAGCAAGTAGAATTCAGGTTTATGGTAAAAGCACCCCTTTTTGTTGCCCGCCAATGGATGCGCCACCGGACATGGTCTTATTCTGAAGTGTCACGCCGCTATACGAATAAGGATATAGATTTTTATATTCCGGAGAAATTAACTAAAGAAGAGGAAGACGTATATGCATCGGTTATAGAAGCTAGTTTATTAGCTTATAGTTACTTGATTGGTAACAGCACTAGGAAAGAGCAAGCTAGGGCAATACTTCCCCAATGTATGTATACAACATTTTTGGCAAAGACAGACTTGCATAATCTTTTTCACTTCTTAGAGTTAAGGAGAGCACCCGGAGCACAAATGGAAATAAGAGTGTATGCCAAAGCCATAGAGAAACTTATTGCTCCGGTTGTTCCTATTGCCTATAAACTTTGGAAAGAAAAAATGGAGAATAATTAAATGATAATAAAAAATGTTACAGATAAAGTTAAATTTGGTTTAAACGATGAAGAATCTTTACCTTTAACAAAATGTGTTTGTGGCAAGGAATTTGAGTCGTGGGATTTTGTAATAGGTATGGATGAAGATACACAATATTGCTCTGTTTGTCCCTCTTGCGGAGCAAAGTTGTTTTTTAGAACCGTGGCAACTGTATATCAAGTTGAGGATTAATGAGTAAAGAAAAATATGTGGATTTAGAAGATACAAGCACTTACGAAGAGCGTGTTCAAACGGCGCTCGATGTTATGAAAGAAGCAAGCGAAAGAGCAAAAGCGGCAGGAACACCCCTTTTTTTGAATTTTTCAGGAGGCAGGGATAGCTCCTGTTTGTTACTCCTTGCTCAAAAAGTTGGAGCGGAAGTAGAAGCTATTTATATGAGTTCTGGCTTAGAAATACCCGGTTCAATAGAGTTTGTTAAAGAGCAAGCTGATAAATATAATCTCAAGCTGCATATAACAGACCCCGTAGAGGATTATTACGGGGATTTTAATTACTGGGTAAAGCGATTTGGATATTTTCCGTCTCATGGATATACCTATTGCAGTAGCAGATTAAAATTACGACCATCCCGAGCTTATTTAAGAAAATTATACGGGCACAAAGAGATGTACCGTGTTAACGGTGTTCGCAAAAAAGAGAGCACTCGGAGAAGAGCTATATACAAAAATAAACCCCCTATTCGTAAAGATGGTGATTTGGCTGGCTCTTTTATCGTTCAACCAATTCAAGAGTGGTCATCCGATGATGTGGATAGATTTCTTGCGGAAAATAATTTTGAAGTAATGAAAGCATATGATACATTTGGCGTGAGTGGATGCGCTTACTGTCCATTTTATCAAGTTTCTATTTATAAAAAAATATTAAAAGTTTACCCTAATATCTACGACAAAATTATTGAGTTAGAGCGAGAAATTGGTAAACCATCTGTAATTGGAAATAGATTTCTTGGAGACATAAAAGAAGAATTTTTGCGAGAACAAGAGGAAAACAAGGAGGAAGGGTGACATCATTTACTGATTTAATTCTAGGCTTGCTAATATTAGCAGGTGTAATCGGAGTAACTTATTTTATTTTTTATTTTATATTCGGAATAAGAGCAAACAAAGATTAAAAAATAAATTACACGATTGACAAATTTTGTAAAATGTGGTATACTAAATTAATACTTTAGAAAGGATTTTATAAAACAATGACGCAACAAAAAAATTATAGAGCAGTAAAGAATCGTATTACGCACGAAAACGAAGAAGTTGATAAAATGCTAAAAGAGTGGGACATGATTAGGTGCAAGATTTGTGGCAAGAAAATATCAATGCTTGAAGCTGAGATAATTCGTACTGAAGAAGGTTATGAATATTTTGTTTGCCCGGAACACAGGAAAAATGCTTAGCAAAAGAATAGATAATAAAGAAGAATTTCTAGAGAAAGTTCTTAAAGATATTGAAGAAAAGAAAAGACGCGAAGCTCCCTACGTATTTTATATAGGATTAAGAGCGAAAGACAGCGTTGTAAAATATGTAAAGGAATATATAGAGCATAATACAATCTATTCTATAGAAACCAATAAGTGCACAAGCTGCACTGGCACATGGAATATTGTTATAACTGTTCGATAATTATAAAGAAATTATGGCAAATTATGATTTTGTGAAAGACTTAAAAGAAGCAAAAAGCACTGAAGAGGAAACCGGGGAGATTTTAAAAAAACTTTTTAAAACAGATGAGTTAACTTTTAATAATGACAGTAAGTATGATATACTTATAAATGGTCTTAAGTTTGAAATAAAAGAAGACTTTATGTGTGGAAGAACAGGTAATGTCGCACTCGAATACTCTTGCAGAGGGAAAATCTCTGGCATACAAACCAGCGAAGCGGATTTTTATATATACAAGCTTCATATGAAATCAGGGATACAGTATGTAATACATCACAAAAGCGCTCTTGAAAAAATGGTAGAAGAAAAAACTTATTTCAGAGAAGTGAATGGGGGCGACCCCGGTTCGAACAGTTTGTTTTACTTATTTAAATATGATGAATTCATAAAAACTGGTGATGTAATTACCCTTGACAAAAGTGAAAAAGTGTGGTATAATGGAAAAATAATAGCATGAAAGGATGTGAGCCTATCGAAGGGATAAAATAAAATGAAACTTGTTATATTAGTAGATTGTGTTGAGAGTGAATTTAAAGATTTGATTGAACTTTTAAAAAATGAAAAAATCAGGCTTTTTATGGACACTCGAAATTGTGATGAAGTAGAAGAATTTGAGTATATAACTAGCGAATTGTTTGTCTTCTCACAGTTAACTGAAGAAGAGATTATGCTTATAAATTTTTCTGGAAAGGAAAGCGTAGTCCGAGAATTAGGAGACAAATTTTCTGAGATGATTGTCTCGTTAAGTGAGGATAAAAATAGCATATACTATACAGAATCTCTTAAAGAAACATTATTAAAGACAATAGACTTAATTAAAAATTTTGAGAAGGAGCAAGAAAAATGGCATTAGAGCTACGGAAAGCACAACGTGCTAAAGCATATATAAAGATTGGTCTTGCCGCCCCATCGGGCGGGGGAAAGACAGTAGGGGGCTTAATGCTTGCCTACGGGATGATGAAGAAAAAATATCCCAACAAGCCAGATGAATTCAGATGGTCAAAGATTGCGGTCATCGATACAGAAAATGGTTCCGGGGAACTTTACGCAAACGCAGAAATCGCAAATGTAAGGATTGGTGAATACGCTGTAGTTCCTCTGAGCGAACCATTTACAACCGAAAAGTACATTCAGGCAATTAAGCTTTGCACAGAGAATGACATAGAGGTTTGCATCATCGATTCAACAACTCACTTATGGACAGGAACCGGTGGTTTGCTAGAATTACAGGGAAATATTGCAAAGAAAAGCGGTAATTCTTATACAGCATGGGCGGATGTAACACCAAAATACAAGCAATTTATTGACACCATGCTGCAAGAGGATATCCACATTATTGCAACAGCCCGTTCTAAAGAGGAATACTCCATTGACGTTTCGGACACGGGGAAGAAAAGCATTCGCAAACTTGGTTTAGAGCCAGAGCAACGCAAGGGTTTTGATTACGAATTTACAGTATTTTTCGATGTTGACGCCGACCATACAGCATCCGCTTCTAAGGATAGGACTGGTTTATTTGACCAGCGCTTCTTTAAAATTACTCCGGAAATTGGCATCGAAATGATGACATGGTTAGAGGGTGGTACAACTAATACACCAACCGTTATTGCGACAGCACCTGTTCCGGCAGAGCCCGGCGAAGCCTTGTCAGCGATAAAAGCTGAAATTGTCGGGTATTGCAAAGACCTAGGCGGTCAGGGTAACAGTGAATTGATGGATTTAATCCGTAAATATGATAAAAGCGGGAATCCAAATTCGATAAACGATGCCGGTAAGTTGGGCGAGTTAAGAGCAAGGCTAATTGACATGAAAGAATTAGCGCAAATAGTAGAAAACTAAAATAGACAAGAAATTTAAAAAATATAGGAGACTAAAAAATGGCAAGTCAATTTCAGCAAGTTATTTATGAAGGTTATTTAGCACGAGACCCGGAAATGCGTTTTATGCCGAATGCTAAACCTGTCACAAACTTTTCAATGGGTTCCTCGCGTGTATACAAATCCCCAAGCGGGGAGAAAGTCAAGGAAACAACTTGGCTAAAGGTAGCGGTGTTTGGCTCTGCGGCAGAGATTGTCAATCAGTATTGTCACAAGGGTTCACACGTCATTGTAACCGGAATTTTGCGCCCCGATAAAACAGGTTCACCTGCTGTTTATCAGACAAAGGATGGGGAGAGCAAAGCATCCTATGAAATTATAGCTCGGGATGTACGCATCCTCGATAAGAAACCAGAAGATGCCGAGGCAGAAGAAGAAGATTCAGTTTTAGACACAAGCGTCCTTCCCTTCTAAGGAGTTAAGCTTAATGCCAAACAGGGACTATGGGACTATCTATAGTCCCTGTTTTTATCGAACTTTTTGGAGGAGCATATGGGATTAACGAAATATATTACAGACTTAGGCAGACCAATATCATTCTTTCCTAACTTGAGGAAAGTGACGGGTTCAACAAATGCTACATTATTTTTGTGCCAGTTGCTGTATTGGTCTGATAAAACAGAAGACGGATGGATTTGGAAAAGCTCAGACGAAATAGAGGAAGAGACCGGTTTGACTTATTTTGAGCAAAAAACGGCGCGAAAACTACTTTTAGATAATGACCTTATTTCCGAAGAATATAAGAGAGTAGACCATGTAATTCGTTTTAAGGTAAACCAAGAGGTTTTAAATGCAAATTGGGAAAAGGTTGGTGGGAAACCAATAAGTAAGATTCCCACAATAGAAGAAAAATCACTTAAAACTGTTGAAAAAAAGCCCGAGCAGGAGACAAAAAAGAAAGAGTGGACTCCTAGAAAAGTAGAGAAAAAAGGTGATTGGGTTGACGGACTTTTAGCCGCGGCTAATACTCCTGCTGCAGCAAAAACGAATAAGCTTCTTGAAATAAGCGAGCTAATAACAAATAAATTACATATAAACACAAGCGGAAGACGATGGCAGGACTTTATTGAGTTTGCATATGAAAGGCAAGAGAAGCATAATGAACCTGTTTCTACCTTTATAAAATGGGCGGTAGATACGAAACTTGACCCCTTATATTTAAGCCCGGAGAGAATGAGGACGCTTTATCCACAAGCTTTTGTTAGAGAAGAGGATGATTCAGAAACCCCTTTTATACCGAAACTGCCGGAGCGTGTTGAAAAAATTGTTGCTCCAATGCCAGATGATTTGAAACCGAAACGAAATTTATATTAGGAGACTTTATGACAACTATTCTTGAAGAGGCCTTGGCGTATGCAAAAAGAGGCTGGTATGTTTTTCCCGCAAGGGAAAAACCCGGTCAACCCTATGTTAGAAACGGAGAACTATATACCCCAGAGGAAAAAACACCTTATACAGCTAAAGGTTTGCTTGATGCAACCAGAGATGAAGACCAGATTAGGGCTTGGTGGACAACATGGGAAAACGCTCTTATCGGTGTGAATGCGGGGGAATCCGGGCTTTTTGTAGTTGACATTGACAAAAAAGGGGTAAACGGTTTTGATACTTATTCAACTTGGAATATTAATGACACGGCTGGTTTAAAAGCAATGACCCCATCCGGAGGGATGCATATTATTTTTAGCGGAAAGGGCAGAACAACAACCAATGCTACTATAGGCATAGATACCCGTAGTGTAAACGGATATTTCATTGCTCCACCAAGTAATATAATAGAGGGTAAGAATACTGGTGAATACAAGAGGATAGGGGATTGGTCAAAATCCCCCGGGGTAATTCCTGATGGTTTATTATCAAAACTTTTCCCAAATCAAACTACGGAATACGTAAGAGGTTCTTTTACATCACATTCCGGAGAAAAAAAACAACTCTCTCAGGCTACACTTCGCTTTCTACGAGAGGGTGCGCGAAAGGGGGAGAGAAACGCCAGTCTTTTTAAAGCGTTAGCTGATTTTGCGGGTTGCGGTTATACTAAAGAGGAAGCTCGAGAAGCTGTCGTAGATGTTTCTGATAAAATTGAGTTACCGCGTGGAGAATTTGAGACAGTTTTAGACCATGCCTACTCTAAGTCAAGAACCCCCTCTATACCAGAAGCTCTTCAAGAAAAAATAAAAATAGGGGGAAAAGACCTTGCAAAAAGAATTAGTTTTGAGGAACAGACTGTTATCGAGTATGCTTTGATTGCATGTCTGCTGGTAGACAATACCCTCATACCGGTTGTTGCGGATATGTTGTCTTTTGAGGACTTTCAAATTCTTAAAAACCGAATAATCTATCGTGTCATGGTGCGTATGTTTATGAGTGGCATGAAAATAGATTACATGACAGTTTCAAATGAGATTTTAAAAGAGACCGATAAGGTTAGCCTTGATGAAATCTCCAGTATGATTAATCAATATTTCTTAAATACAGAGCATATTTCAGCGTATGCGGATATTATAAAAGAGAAAGCGGCAATAAGAAAACTTGAGGCTATTCTTGATAATAAAGAAAATTATTTAGAGCAAAAGAATTTTATTGAAATGGTCAGCAGTGTCGAAAAAGACATTGCGGATGTGGCGCTTTACGGCGGAGCAAAATCCAAGGCAATATTGACAGCAAATCAAGCTGTTGCGGCGGTTATGGAACATACAGATGCGCTTATAAAAGGAGAAATAGACCAGTTAAAAACAGGTTTTGCCGATTATGATTATCACGTTGGAGGAATATATTCGAATGAATTAATAATATGCGCTGGCAGGGCAGGAGAAGGTAAGAGCAGTTTATCATTAAGTTTAATAAATCATGTTTCTCTGGTAAAAAGGGAACCAACCGCTCTCTTTTCTCTTGAGATGTCTACTCACGAATCTGTATGCCGGCTTATTTGCCAGCTAACAGGTATACCATTTAAAGATGTATATCGTGGCAATTTAAATGAGGAAGAGTGGGATAAATATAGAAAGGCAATGAATCAGATTTCGGAAAGTGATATATATTTCGATGACGGCTTTGGTATGACAGTACCTGAAATTCGCTCTAAGATAAGAAAGCTGGCTGAAAAAGATGTCAAGCTAATCGTGATAGACCAGCTTGAACAAATTAAAGGATATGATAATTCCCCTGTTTACGTGCAATTTGATAAAATTGCCTATGACATAAAAGCTCTTACCCAAGAGTTTAACATCCCCATAATTTTAAATCATCAGCTAAACAGGAATGTTACAGATAGAAAGCTTAAAAATCCAGAACCACAGCTTGCTGATTTAAATCAAGCTGGTGAAAAACCGGCTAATCAGGTTTGGGTTATTGTGCACAAAAAGGACAAAGCCGGTACAATTTTACAGTCAAAAATTAAAGTATTGAAAAATCGAAACGGACCGAGAATTGACTTTCCCGTTGTATATGTGGGTGAGAGAATGCTTTTCTCAAATCCTGTCCGTGAGGAGGATAAACATGTATTTTATCTTGGTGATGATGACGAGTATGAAAGCTCTTATGACAGCCACTTACCAGAGCCATCTTGGGCCAATTAGGACGCAAAAATAATGAGTTCATTTGACTTTATTGTAGACAATATACGATATTCATACTCTTCTCTATCTTCTTTTGAGAATTGCAAATACGGTTGGAAATTGACATACATTGATGTTATGCCCAGAGTGAGCAACTTTTTTGCGGAGTATGGACTCTTAATACACGAGTGTAACGAAAAGTACTTCAGGGGAGAGTTAGATTCTTTCGAACTATCTTCTTATTATTTAAATAATTACGATAAGTTTGTAAAGAGCTACCCTCCTGAATATCCGGCAGGGATGGCGGAAAGATATAAAACTGCAGGGTTAGAATTCTATGATAATTTTTCTTTTAACAGGTATGAATATGATATAATCAATGTAGAAAGTAAACTAGATTTTGAGCTTGCACCAAATATTATATTTACAGCCAGACCCGATTTGGTTCTTCGCTCTAAAGAAACAGGTAAGGTGGCGTTATACGATTACAAGTCTTCGGCTCCTTTCAGGATAGACAAGTATAGCGGTCTAGAAAAAACCGATACAAAGAAACTGGAAGGATATTATAAGCAAATGTTCTTGTATACGTATGCTCTTAGAAAAGTAAAAGATATATCTTTAGACGAAATAACCCTCTGGTTTACAAGACCTAGCCGTTTTGTCACTATACCTTGGGATGAGGAGAAAGAGAAAAAGGCGGTTGATTGGGCACTTAAAATAATAAAAAGAATAAAAACTACGGAGAATTTCGAGTATAATAACTCCAATAAATATTTTTGTGATAATTTATGTGGCGTGAGAGATTTCTGCGAATACAGATAAATCCTTGGGCTATTATCTTCGCGGATAATAGCTCACAATTTGTCTATATTAATTTAAGGAAACAAAAATGAAAAAATATGCATATGATGTGGAAGTTTTCAAAAATCTTTTTACAGCTACATTTGTTAATGTTGATGATGAAAAAGAAAAAGAAGTTTTCTATATCGGGTTCGAAATAGACCAGAGGAAAGAGCTAAGAAAATTTCTGAGAAACAGAATTGAGCTAATTGGTTATAATAATCAATCATATGACGACCCCGTTTTACGCTTTGTTATAGAATATAACGGAGAAGATATAACCAGCAAACTGTTTGAGCTATCTTCAAAACTTACAGATGACAACTTTAGAAGAGATGAGAAAATTCTTAATCTTAGATATCCTCAAAAAATGGTATATCCGTGGAGCTCAATTGACTTGATGAGAATTTTGGCTTTTGACACGCTGGGAGTTTCTTTAAAGCAAACATCTATTAATTTAAAATGGCATAAAATCCAAGACCTGCCTATTTATTTCGATAGCAAGGTAGAACCGGAACAATTGCAGATGGTCTTGGACTATAACTTAAATGATGTTCTCATAACAAAAAGATTATATGAGGAAATAGAGCCTATTAGAACATTACGGGAGCAATTGTCCCGATTGTATTATGTCGACCTTAGCTCGGCTTCGGATTCTCGAGTTGCAAATATATTACTTGAAAAAATATATTCTGATGAATTGAAAATAGATATCCGGTCTATTAGGAGCATGAGAACGAATAGACCAAAGATTCTATTAGGGGATTGCGTTGCTAAATTTGTCAAATTTAGAAGTCCGCTCCTTAATGAGATGTTGGAAAGAATATCTTCAAGCTATGTGTATGATGTTACAAACTATCGCTATTCGGAAAAGATATATTTTGCAAATTGCACATTTGCTTTAGGTATAGGTGGACTACACACTGATGATGCTCCGGGAATTTTCAAAAGTGATAGCGAGTATTTGATTCAGGATATGGATGTCGCCAGCTATTATCCGAATCTTATAATTAACAACAATTTTTACCCCCAACATCTTGGGGCGGACTTTATAAAAGTTTTGAAGCGTATAACAGCCGAGAGATTGAAAGCAAAACATGACGGAGATAAGGTTAAAGCAGATGGTTTAAAAATTACAATTAACTCTATTTTCGGGAAATTAGGTTCAAAAACGTTCTGGTTGTATGACCCGAAGCAGTTTTTATCGACTACTGTAAGCGGACAAATGGGTTTGCTAATGTTGATAGAGGATTTGCACGATGCCGGTATAGAAGTAATCAGTGCAAATACCGATGGGGTTGTTTGCAAAATAAAAAGAACCCTTCTTGATAAATATTATGAAGTAGCAAAAAAATGGGAAGAAAAAACCAACCTAGAGTTAGAGTTTACACCTTATAAAAAGTATGTTAGAAGGGATGTAAATTCTTATATAACAGAAAAGGAAGATGGGACAACCAAAGAAAAGGGAATATTCTTAAAAGAAGTAGATTTAAAAAAAGGGTACAGGATGCCTATTGTCCCAAAAGCTTTAAGCGAGTATTTTATACACGGTGTTCCTGTGAGGGAAACAATCTCCAAATCTAGAGATATAATGGATTTTTGTATATCTCAAAAAAGTGGTTCTAACTTCATAATGGAACTTTATAGGAAAGAAGGAACCATCCCCCTTCAAAAAACAAACCGTTTCTATGTTTCAAAAGCCGGTGGTGTACTCATAAAAAGAGACCAATGGACAAATAAGAAAACGGGATTGTACGTAGGTAATACCGTAGAAATATTAAATGATTTTAATCCCGAGACCCCTTTTGAACAGTATAATGTGGACTTGTATTTCTACGAAAATGAGGCGATGAAGATTATTGAAGAGATTGAGCCATCGCAACTTAGCTTATTCGATGTATCTGAGGTAGCAGGGGGGAACCTTGTAAAAAATGATTCACTAGGTGGAAAGGAGTTAAGATATAATGAAAGTGAAGAAGCTACCGATATAGACGAGCTTAACAAGCTTGGGAAAAACCAGCTTTTAAAAAGGCTGGAAGAAATATCAAAAAGTGGCATTACTATAGATAAGATAAGTCCTCGTTATGTGCTTATAAATAATTTCGATTCAAAAAAGATGACTATTGATTTTTACTCACTTAAAAAAGGAACATCACATTCTATAAAGATTGACCGGAAGGCATATAATGAAACCGGCATAGTCATAGGTGCGCTTGTATTTTGCGAAGAATTTATAAAGAAAAAAGGAGAGCATGTTCTCAGCAAATATAGGATAAGTGACAAAATAGAGCGAGAAGAAGCCGGACTTTTTTAATAAAATATTTGACAAAAATATAAAAATGTGGTATAATAGAAAAATTAAAAACCCCTTTAAAGGAGATAAATGTGATTGAGGGATTAGAGTTTGATGATGTTTTAATAAGACCGATGGTTTCTAAGGTTTGTTCCAGAGATGAGGTAGATATAAGCGTAAAGTTTTCAGATAATTTTACGCTTAAATTTCCTCTTATAGCATCCCCGATGGTGGGAGTAGTCGATGGAAAGTTCGCTTCACTTCTTTCTAGCCTCGGTGGCATTGCTATTATGCATAGGTTTTATCTTAGCCGAGAATTATTAGTTAAAGATATAGAGGATAATTTAGACCCGTACATGGATAACTTCGGGGTTTCTGTGAAAATAGGGGATGACTCTTTTAAAGAGCTTCTTGCTTATAATCCTCAAATAATTCTTATTGATACGGCGAATGGATATACCGATACTCTTTTAAGATATGCAGATAAAGTTAAAAACTATATTACATCCTGTAATCTTAGTACGCTTGTAATGGCTGGCAATGTTGCTACGAAAGAGGGTTGTATAAAACTTGCTAATTATGGGTGCGATATAATTCGTGTCGGAATAGGGGGAGGGTCTGTTTGTTCTACTAGGAACAAGACGGGGGTAGGGGTTCCATCTATAACATCTCTCGAGGATTGCAAGCTGGATTTCCCCGGGGCATATAAAATTGTTTTTGACGGAGGCATAAAAAACTCTGGTGATTTTGTTAAAGCAATTGTTGCTGGAGCAGATGCTTGCATGGCGGGCAAGCTCTTCGCTCAATGTTTTGAAGCCCCCAATGATGGTATATTATACGGCATGGCTAGCCGAAAGAATATGGAAAATGTAAATCTTCCGATTAAATCAGTAGAGGGGTTTGATACAAAGATAGATAAGAACCAGCATCTAGGAGATTTTGTAAGGGAATTTGGGTATGGTATAAAAAGTGCGGGTACTTATCTAAATGCTAGAAATCTGGAAGAAATTTATATGAACGGTAGTTTTATTCGCGTTACCGATTCCGCAATAAAAAAAGGAATATAAGGAGGAAGTGTGTTTGAAGAAAAAAGAAAAATATCGAAGGTAGCACAAAATATTCTAGAAAAGCGGTATTTTATGCAAGGGGAGCATAAATGGGAAGATATTGCTAACAGGGTAGTGGAAAATGTAATACCAGATGCCCCGGAGTCTCGGAAAGAAATTACAAGGCAAATGATAAAGAATGGTTATTTCATACCAAACTCTCCTTGCCTTGTAAACGCAGGAAAACCCGGCGGGGGATTATCGGCCTGTTTTGTTGTCGACTTTCCTGATACAATTGAAGGAATCTATAAAACAAAACTTGATTTTGCTCTAATAGCTAGGAAAGGCGGGGGGTGCGGAACATCTCTTAGTAAGATTAGACCAGAGGGTTCTAAAGTTGCCGGAAGCACCCACGGATATGCTGGTGGACCAATTAAGTTTGCTGATACTATTTCTCATGATGCCGATGCGCTGACTCAAGCCGGCTTTCGGAGTATGGCCATCATGTTTACAATATCTATTTATCATCCTGATGTTGTAAAATTTATTACAGCTAAAGCGGAAGAGGGAAGGATTGCGAATGCTAATATCTCTGTAACTGTCGATAATGATTTTATGAACGCTGTAATTTCTGATAAAAAATATTGGACTAGGTTTAAGGGTAAGAAATATCAGGAATATAATGCCCGGGATATATTCGATATGATTATAGAAGGAATGTGGAAAAACGGAGAACCGGGTATATTATTTTACGATAGAATTAACGACTCACCCTATAAATATCTAGATGAAGAATTGACGGCCACTAATCCATGCTCTGAACAACCGTTAAGCGAAAATGGTTCCTGTAATCTCGGCTCTATTGATTTGTCCAAGTTTCTCGATTCCTCCGGGAATTTTGAATGGGATAAGTTTGAAATAGCTGTTCGATATGGAATGCGATTTTTAGATGCAGTTATAGATGCCGGAGAATATCCAACCCCAGAAATAGCCGAGTGGTCTAAAACTCATAGAGCGGTTGGTCTTGGTATAATGGGATATGCTGATTTGCTGCTGATGAAAGAAATTGCTTACGGCTCCGAAGAAGCTGTTCAACTATTAGGGGATATTCTCTCTTTTATGGACACTATCTCTGTTGATGAATCTGTCAGAATGGGTGAAGAATATGGTATCCCTGAAAAATGCAAACTTCTTCCGGAACCAAGAAGAAATATTACTACAAACACGGTTGCCCCTACCGGTTGCCAGAAAGCGGAAACTTTAATTGAAACAGATTCTGGTTTATTTAGGTTATCCGAAATTATTGATGTCAACGGAGAAACGTGGCAAGATATAAATTTAAGCGTTCACCAAGACAAAAATACAGCCATTTCAAACAAAGGCTTTATTAATGGATTAGCAAGTACTAAAAAAATTAAGCTAAGCAGTGGGATAGATTTAGAATCAACACCGAATCATCAATATAAAATAATAAGAAACGGTATATATGAGTGGTGCGCCGCTGAAGATATTAATATTGGAGATATATTTCCTTCTAAGATAGGCGGGTATAACAATAGTTCAGAGGCGGATTTAGTACAACCTTCGTATATAAATTCAAAAACGGGGGTTATGGCTAAAGACCTTCGATTTCCAAATAAAATGACCCCCGAATTGGGTTTTCTATTGGGTTGTTTTTACGCAGACGGAAGCGTTCACAAAAGAGGGATACGCATTTCGCAAAACCCGTTAGACAAGGAAAAAATTGAAAAGATAGTTATGATAATTAAAGATGTTTTTGATTATGATGCTATTGTTGAAGAAGGGCATACATGCACAGAAATATATATTAATTCAGTAAAGTTATTATCTTATTTAAAAGACAACGAAATTCTGAAAGAAAAATCTTTAAAAGTTTCTGTACCTAAAAAAATTAGAGAATCATCCAAAAATTCAATTAGGGAGTTTATAAATGGATATTTTATGTGCGACGGTTGCGAACGCGGCTACGGATATATAGATACAGGTTCTTACCAGATGGCTCAGGATTTAGCTGTTTTGCTACGAGCAACCGGAACAAATGTACGAATATCTGAGAGAACGAAAATAAGAGGTCACAAAAGCAGCAACCCAATGTATAGGGTCTTCTTTGTTGGATACGGCAGTATCGATTTTCCAAAAGAAAAGGAGAAATACGTTAAAGAGGAGACGAGAGAAAGATATGAATTAGCTAAAAGACTGGTCGGAGAGCACTTTATAGCAGACACAGTTATTAATATAGAAGACGGGAAATGTGCGACTTATGACATTAGCGTACCGGAAGGAAATATGTATGTCGCTAACGGTGTCATATCGCATAATACAATTAGTCTAATTTCGGGCTGTTCTAGTGGTATAGAGCCAATTTTTAGTGAAATTACTGTTCGAAACGACAAGACCGGAACGTATACTTTTGAAAATGATTTAGCTAGCAAAGATTATTTTCGGTGTGCTGTATCTGCAAATGGCGCAAAAGAAGTTACATGGCAAGAGCATATTGACACATTAGCAGAAGCTCAAAAGTATATACAATCAGGTGTATCAAAAACAATCAATTTTCCCAATAACACAAAAAGAGAGACAATAGCTAATGCTATTATGCTGGCTTGGGAGAAGGGATGCAAAGGGGTTGCTGTTTATAGAAACGGTTCACGAAAAGTTGAAGTGTTATCCCCTAAAAATGTTAAAAAAGATAAGTGCCCTATTTGCGGGAACGATATGGTAGAAATCCGTGGTGAGAAGCACTGCATATTCTGTAAAAAAGAAAATATTATTGAAGAAACTACAACATATTACGATTAAAAAGGAAAAAAATATGAACTTAAACGATTATGTAAAATGGACAGGTAATACCTGCGCGAAGTTAAACTCCCCCAATGAGGATATCGTGCATATGCTTTTTGGCATGACCACAGAGGTAGGAGAATTAACAGATATTTTTAAGAAAAGCTTAGCATATAGCAAAGAAATAGATTGGGTAAATGCGGCGGAAGAAATAGGCGATTTGTTATTTTATATTGCAAGCTTTTGCAGGATTACCAATTTAAATATGGAAGCAATTATAACTAAAAATATCGAAAAATTAGAGGCAAGATATCCTGAAAAATTTACAGAGTATCACGCCAATAACCGTGACTTAGAAAAAGAAAGAGGGATTTTAGAGAAATAATATGAAAATAAGCGAAGTTGTACTTATAAAAAATCCTGATATACGTAATTTTGCAGAGAAAGCAATCGAGGCATTGCCTGATTATTTCTTTACAGTTCCTGCGTCAAGCACCGGAAAATACCATCCGGCTTACGCTCTTGGCGAAGGTGGTTTATTAAGACATGTAAGGGCAGCAGTAAGAATAGCCTACGAGCTTTTTAGAATTGACTCTTTCAAATTTACGGATGATGAAAAAGATTTGATTCTTGTTGCATTACTTCTTCATGATGGATGGAAACACGGAGAAGAAGAAAAATATTCTAACTATGCCATATCAAAGCATCCCCTTGTGGCAAGTAAAAAAATAAAAGAGTTATTTTTAGACAAAGGTTTATTAGAAAACGAACAGATAGAGTTTATTTGTGAAGCAATAGAAACTCATATGGGGCAGTGGGTAAAGAGTTGGACATCTGAGAACATAATTTTACAGGCGCCAAAAACAGAAGCGCAAAAATTTGTTCACCTCGCAGATTACCTGGCCTCAAGAAAATGCATAGAAATTAACTTTGAAGCCGAGCTATCTAAAAATTAAAAGAGTAAAAAAATAAGGGCGCATAAAGCGCCCTTATTTTTAAGTTTGATTCTCTTCACTATTCCCATTACCATTTTTCTTTTTTTGTTTCTTAGGAGGTTCTGGGGGTGTTAGATTTCTTAATTTCATTTCGTTAACTAAAAGCTGGCTATACTCTTGTGATAATAATAAATCCGCTCTCAAAGAAGATATCTCCCCTTCTTGCTCGTTTAGCCTCATTGTCTGCATGTTAATTGTCTCGCTTTGCTTTTTAATTATTTCATCTTGCTCGCTAATCCTTGATGAGAGTTTTTCATAAGATAAACTAAGTGTTTCATATGATTTTTTTATTTCGTTGAAATTTATCTCTAGGCAATCCAATTTGTTTTGCAAGTCAAGTGTTTTTTGAGCGGCTCTTGTAGCCATCTCATCATATTGCTCCGCTATAGATATTTCCTTACTCTTATTATCTAAATCAGACCCTTTAAGTTCTTTAGGAAGCATTTTTGCAGCTTTTACCCAAGATAATATCGCAAGTACAACGGCGGATAAGTTTGTGGCTACTGTAATCAATATCCAAGTTATGACTTCTTTTGTAAATTCCATCTATTTTCTCCTCCGCTTTTTTCAAATCTGTATCGTATAGACATCCAGACAGATTGTGTAACAATGGAGAATAAAATAAGCGGTCTTATGAAAAGTGTTCCAAAAGAGCCTACCGGTATTACAAATGTTTGCCGTATATATTCTTCCGCGATGTACCCAAAAATTATAATCCAGCTGAGGGCAATGACAGTTTGTATAAGTACAATCCAATCATATTGCTTTTTAACTTTCGTGAGCAACAAGTATCTTGTTCCGAGGTAAAAAGTTATAGAACCGAATATAATTATAAAAAACGCTAGTATAACGCTTACTACTTCATATAATATTTGCATCTTTGTTCCTTTCTCGCCTGTATTTCTCAAGCTGGTTCATGGCTGTTCCAACAGCCTCCATTAAAATGAGGGGTCTTATTATCAACGCCCCGAAAGAAGAATTATCTATTAAACTTCCTTTTATAGTGGTGCATATTATTATATACCAAAAAACACCGACAAAACATAAGCTTAAAATAAGATTAAAAGTTGTCAGGAAAAAAACCTTTTCTTTTCTTTTTTTATATGATAAAATAATTTTTACATTATAGTATGACGCCCATGTAAACCAAAATATAATGTTAATAGCCAAAAATATAGCTAACGCATCAAAAATATTTTTTGAAAACCCACTTGTTTCAATCATATCCATCTCTCTTTCTTTGTGTTATTAAAATTATCATTTTATAACTCCTTTTTAATATTCTTCTGTTGGCTTGCTGAATGATGAGGCAGTCCAGCGCGCAACGCCTTTGCTAAATCTGAATTCATCTATATAAGCATTTGCGCTGTACCTGTTGTCACTCCCTATAATAACCTCCGGATTTGTCAAACTCCAATCCTCATAGATAGTGGCTTTTGCATACCTTCGTATACCATCTATATATGTATAAATTTGCAAGCCATATTTCACAATGGCAATATGATACCATTTTTTTAAGCCCATCCAAAGAGTAGTTCTTGGTACTATAGAATTGAATTTAACCTCCAGTGGTGATGTTACTCCATAGTCTACTCTAATCCCGGGTCCCGGTTCGCGATTTTCAAGAGCAATTCTAAACCATCTATTGTTTGTCCCAAATATGTTCACGAAGTTTTTAAATTGACCACCATCAGCTTCCGCTAAATGCAAACCGGAAATCCATAGCCAAAAGTCTATTGTAAAATCTCCTGAGCCAAAATCGAAAATAGAACCCGAGGTGGTTGTTTTTAAATATTTTATAGAGGTAGACCCCCCATCTCCCGCATTAGCTAAGCTTAGGCTTCCTGTACCAAACTGCTTTGTTGTCGCCGATATTGAGGCAAGATTGTAAGGAACCCACTTAGTATTCGAGTTGGCATAATCTATATAATCCCCATTAAAATGTAATAAAGACTTTGTGTATTCATCCAGCAATATAGGAGTATTATTTCTTATTCTTATGCTAAAGGGACTTCCGCTTCTTATATAATCTATATCCATATAAGGGGTATAATCTTGATTGTCGCTTTCGCATGATTCTAAATTAAATTTTATATCAGATGTGCCAACCGCCTTGAGGAGGAAACCATTATTAGCCAAAGAGCCGGTTATCCAATTTTCTACAAGGTCATTAGATGGGTTAAATAACGCTATCCCGGATGAGGAGCTTTCTAATAATGAAATAGAACTTCCTGCTGGGTTATATTGGTCTTCTATATCAACCCACAAATCAGTTCCAGTTCCATACGGTCTGTCCCAATCGACGCCTAGGGCATCCCAATAAGATAGCATGTTATGGATAGATATTGAGCCGCCGCTAATTTTCTTATAAAATAAACATACAGAAGCACTTGTTACAGAATCTATATCTTGAGGTATTGCTGATGTATTAAAAGAAATTAGCCCGTAACTTGGTGAGCCACTTGTAATGCCTACTGGTAGAATAGGGCTTTTACTTCTTGAGCTGTAAGATACGGCTTCCCTTACGGAGCCAGCGGGGTCTATAACATTTATTGGTTTATATACATATGTGTCTAACACGGGATATTCGTAAGAGTTATATTCTCCTATAATAAGCAGTTTTGCCTCTGATAAACTGTTGTTTTCATAAGAGGCAATTTCTTTCCTGTTAAATGTCCCCGCATAGGAACCCCCGTCTGTTATAACTACAGCGCATCTTTCTCCATTATCCCATACAACCGTATCGATTCCAAAAAAGGCTTTAGCCGGCTCGGTTATATCAATAGCATAATCCGCTCCTTCCATCCAAGGGGCGGCGAGAGATGCTGTTGTAAAGCTCAAAGCCGGTATAGCTTCAAGCTCAGCCCAAGAGGTAGGCGCCGTTCTGCTTACCATAGAATCCATACCTATTTTTAAAATGGTTGGTTGATTTGCTATAACAGGGGAATATACTGAGGATGTTACCACAAGACAAGCTGATGTTATATGAAAACCCCTTGAATATTCTCCCTCAAAATCTTGTATAAAAGGAACCCATGTTTTATAGGAGACCCCATCGGAACCTCTCCCTAGATAAAGTGTATCTGTATCATTTTTAAAGAATGGTTCTGGTACACCCGCATGCCCGGTACAGTCTCCTGCTAAGGCAGAAGAAGGAAGTGGCTCTTGAGTAACAGAGATAGTTGGATTAACCGCATAAAAATCGTCATAGGCTGTAATTTCAGCAGTCGGTGTTATTTTCAAAAGCGGCGCGGGACTGTAAAAGCAATATATATTATCTACTGCAAAATAAGGTGAGATTCTAAATTCCCACATAGAATCTTCGGCATAATTAAAATCATCTGCAAAAACGCTTACCCTTAAAACAGCTTTTGTTGTTGAACTTGGTGATTTTGTTTGCACTTTCCAATTTATCCAAACACTTCTTGGCATTTCTACAAACATGTACTGATTTGTGTCTTTATACCATTCGTTTATATAACTTGTTATTCCGAATCCCTCCTTGAGGGTACTGGTTTCGATAAGAGAAGAGCCACTGTACCAATCAACTTCAAGTTTGTAAATCGCCGGTATAGGAGACTCAATCCTATCTCCTATATATGAATAAATAACACTAGGATAGTAATCTCTGTAATTTATGGTTGGGGCATTATCTGCAGCCATTACATACCCGGCAGCTATTCCGTCAGAAGAATATAAATCTAAACTAAATAAAACCGAGGAACCACCTGAAACAGCAAAAGAAGCAGATGTTAATGTGCTGATGTCATCTGTATCATATTCTATTCTAGCTGCTTCCGGATATCCGTTTGGGATGAGTGACAACCAGTTCTCTCCAGAGAATTTGTTTGTCATTGCCCAATTTTCGAAGATATCTGTTGAAGAGCTATAGTCAGAAAACTCCGGATTCAATATGAGATTCTCAGTACTTACCTCCGGCAAATCTACGTAGGAAAAATCATGCTCAGATTCAAAGTCAGCCATCCAGCTATCCGACTCTGTAAAACTTGATGTTTTAATTATGATTTTTCTTTTAGCCGGTTTTAGAATAACTTTAAAAGTTTTCTTGTTCATTTCAGCCCCCTTAGACTATTCGGGCTTTTAATGTATTACTTTCAAATGTTATAACCGTATCGCTAATAACAGGGATGAGGGGGTCTAAATTATGGAAATACCATATATCCCCTTCCCCAGTAACACTACCGCTTGCCAAAAACACGGAATATACATTACCCCATTCCTCACTTGTTTCAGTAAAAACAATGCTTCCAGAGTTTGAAACCTCTCCGTCAAGTGCTGTTGTCCAATCTGTAATTTCTTGTCTCTCATAGGAAGTATCTGTTGGTTCTGAAATGCTGTCAGCCGTGCTTTCTTTATCCATTAATGTTGTTGAAAATCCTACATAGAAATTTGTTGGAGCGCCTAAAGTGCCCCCGTTAAAAACGGCATCTAAAATTTTATTTATTGCGAATGTTGTTGCAGCCATAATATCTCCTTTAAAGTAAATGGGGTATTGCTTTTCTAATAATTATAATACCCTGTGCAGGTCTGTATTTTTTACCGGACACATCCGTAATTTCAACCTGTTGTAAATAAGTTCCTCCTAGAGTAGCCGTGTCGGAACTCTCGAGGTTAATTGTATATACGCCTGAACCAGAACTTGCTGCTCGTTTTTCTAAAAGGCATATTTCCGGCTGCCCATACGGGCTCAAAAGCCACATCATTGTTGACCCGCCTGTTTCTAAAATTTGCCCTCCCTCTAACCATAATTCAAATTCCAATATGAAATCAGAACCGGCTATGAAAGAGGTATCTTCCAGATAATCCGTATTGTTATATTCTTCTAATAATGACATATTATTTCTCCTAAATTATTTTTTTCTTAATAAATAGAATTCTATGTAAGGCGGAGTAGGTGAAACAGTTGATGATGAAGAGCAGGTATGGGAATGAGAACCGCTTAGTTCGGTGCCCTCTATACTGCCAGTATGACTGTGAGGGGTAGATGAGCCGCCGCCGCCGTCCTTAACCGCTCCGACGCTTCCACTACCTCCTGAAAAGGAACCCCCGCTCCCTCCGTGGCTATGCGCCGGGTCTGTTGAGGACGGGCTTAATCCGGTATGGCTGTGACTGGTTGATGTATCTACTGTTCCTACAAAACTGGCTGAGCATGTCCCCGAAAGAAAATACCCGTTTTTATCAGTAACAAATTCCCAATTTCCCGGGTCCGGATTAACATTGGTTTTGTAAAGTATTATTGTACCTGTCGGAAACCTTCCTTTCGCTTCAACTGTTTTTCCATAAAAAAACGTTCTTATATGAGGAGGTCGCATACTCGAATATGCAGAATTTGGTACCGTATGACCATGCCCTCCGCCGCCCGGTATAGTAACACTTGCGTCTCCGTGACTATGTCCTGCCTCTGATACATAAACATTATCGTAATTGGACCCGCTAACGGTATCTGTCCCACCCCCGGCGGCTCCACAAGAAAGTTTAACACTTCCGTGACCGTGCGCGGCAACAGAAGGTAAAGTATTCCCACTATGATAATGAGAATTAGAGCCGCCACTTGTATTAGAGTTTCCGTATACATACTTTTCATCTAAATCTGTTTGCAAGCTAAATCCTGATAAAGATAGCGTTCCAAATCCCATAACTATTCCCCCGAGAGGAATTGGTGCCGCTTCTGAACTTTTATTTTCTATAATATACTTGCCAACATAAGCCGGGTAGTTGCTTGCACTACCAGTTGTCCCTGTGCCGTGTGCGGGTGCTACACCACTACTAGTAGAGCTTGAGCCGCAGCTGTAATAATGAGTATGGCTTCCTGCGGCAACGGTATTATCATAGCCCCATCCGCTATCCCCACTTCCGCCCGGTCCTTCAGAGGTATCTCCGCTTCTGCCATTTAAAGAATGTGAATGAGTTGGGTGACCATTTAATGCTGTAAATGTGTGAGAATGTGTTTCGGTACCACCGGTTGCGCCATAGGTACCTATTCTTATAAGTTTGCTATTTGCGGTGCTTACTACTTCCCATGTTTCTGTATCTAATCCGGCTGTGGATGATATTAGAATGCAACCCCCTGCTGGTATGAGATAAGGTCCACTATATTTTGCTTTCATTGGTTTCTTTATAAATATAACAGCCATTTTAACTCCCTATTACGGTAAACCAGAAATCTAACCCAGAGGCAGAAATATTATCTGCATTGCTAACCTCAATAAGATAAGAGGCACTTGTATCTATGGCGAAAGGAGTTATGCCTGTATCCGCAAAGCTACCGGAGGATGTCACATCAATACTCTCAGATATACCACCTCCGGAGAGGGTTATCGTGGCACTTCCCGAGTTGTATTGATTTATAGATGCTCCTATAGCATCTACTTTTCTATTTGAAGAGAAGTAAGCTGCTGGTGGTCTAAATATCATCGCCTCACCATTTACTATCCCTTCCCCATAATCAAATACGTTTAAATATACCAAATCTTTTACTATGTTATTTAAATATCCGTATGAATCCATCTTGGCAATAGTATTGTTAGTAGGGGATGAGGCAGAGACAACATTTAAAGTAACATTTCCTGTAATAGCTCCGCCGCCACTAAGACCCGTACCGGGACTTATAGAAACCAAATTATGGTCTATATGCCTGTTTGCGTCATAACCAGACGTACTGTCATGATTAATACCGCTGTCTTTTATAATAACCGAAGCGCTACTCCAGTCGAAGTCATCTCCTGAAAATTTTGATACCCCTATTTGTGCTACAGAGGCGGATGTTATGTATAATTTGTTTCCTGCGACTCCTAACGGATTTTCCATATATTCGCTGTAATTTGCGTCTGTTAATATAACTCCAGAAGATGAGCTGTCTACCGCCACAATTCCACTTGCAGTTGTTGCTCTTAATCCCCACCCTTGGGTGCCTATTAATTGTAGTACAGTTATATTATAGGTGCTTTCAGTACCATCTGAAATTGGTATTAAATCGCTTCCGTCAAAGTTTGCACTTTCATATGTAATAATATTATATAAGCTACTTATTTTTGCCATTTTTACTCCTTTTTAATAAGCTAATTTTAATTATATCATTCCAAAATCTGACAAATAGCATGCATCAAATCCTCCCTCTCTCGGCTTTGTTTTAAAACTCCAAGAAGATTCGCTTGCATCAGCATACACGGTTGTTGTTGTACTCCTAGCACGGACTCTCCAATAATAAATAGTATTATATTCCAAAGCAGGTAGGTCTGCAAAAGATGCTGTTTCAGAGCTCGTCCAATTGGTTGGAGAGGCTGAAGTACCGTAAGCGTACTCATAATATTCTACTCCTGTAGAATTCCCCCAATCTAAAGTTATAGCCTTTGGGTTTAGTTTTATAGACTCGTTTTTCGGGGATACTTTAGAGAAAGCGCCAAGTGTTGTTGTAAAATTCCAGTAGCTACTTAGAGAATCAGAATAAGTATACCACTCGCTTGTGACAGCTCGGGCATGCCAATAGTATTTCGTGTTATAATTTAAATTGGATAGTGTTGCTTGGGATGTCGTGTTGGAGCTCGTCCAATTGGTTGGAGAGGCCGAAGTACCGTAAGCGTACTCATAATATCCTACTCCTGTAGAATCCCCCCAATCTATTGTTTGACTTATATTGGTATTTGTAGTCCCATTTGAAGGGGAAGATTTTGTAAAAGAAGAAGGAGGATTACTATAAGCAGATGAGGGTGGGGTAAAGTTAGATGTCCATCTTGCTATTCCTTTACTTATTCTGAACTCATCTACAGCTTCTATGCAATTCCCTATTACAGCATTAGGGAAATCAAGGGAGTCTGACCCAAGACTAGAGGTTCCGTGAAGTTCTCCGTTAAAAAAGAAATACAGGGTATTTCCGCTTCTTACTCCTGCAAAATGTACCCAACTGTCTGTTGGCATATTGATTCTAAGCTCATTTTCTATATATGCATATGTATTTCCTTGATACTGAATCCAAAGAGTAGGGGTATATCTCGTATCAAACCTCCTATACCAAAATTGTATCTTATTAGTACTATCGTAATTTAAATTTGCAAGGTAAAAATTTTGTGTTCCAATTTCGGGAATTCCATATGGTATTTTAGCCCAAAAATCTATCGTCCAATTTTCTGTTCCAAAATTAAAATCGCTACTACTGCAAGTTATGTAATCGCTCATGGTGTCTAATTTTAAGCAGTAGGAACCAAATTTGCTTGCATATGGATAGGTATTAGATATTTCTGCTCCAGAATTTGTCCAAGTTTTTCCTGTTTCATCTGTGGTTGCACTTGAATCAAAATGCAATAGTGATTTTGTGTAAATACCTTGTACTGTCATATTTTCAACCCTTTATATAATATCATATTCTATCATAACACCTAGAAGATAAGCATCTATATCAAGGGTGTCACTTGTAGAACGTCTAATGTGAAAAGAAATAAGCTCACCTGCCTCTGGGGTTTCGTATATATCGATGCTCGCTTTTTCTGTTTTATAAAGATATAAAGCCGAGCCTCCGGTAGAAGCGGAAATGCTTGCAAAAGAAGATGGGCTGGTTCCTAGACTAGTATTAGCGGCAAAAGATATTATTCCTATTTCCCATATAACGGTTCCAGAAGACGATGTAGGTTGGGTCCAATATACTGTTGCTTGAATACTTGACGAAGATGAATCAAAATCTAAAGGCATTGGTATTGTAGAAAATGCATAGGTAACCTCTTCTGTATTGAATGGTAAATATGAATAAGACCCATATGTACCAGCTTGAAAATTTTCTTGGTCTCCGCAAGCAGTAACGTTGGTGTTTACATTTGGTCTCCAACCGCTAATCCATATATTCTTATTTCTATCCGTTGTTTTTGAATCTACATAGGCTTTAGTCGCCGGATTTGAGCCGGAAGTTGGGGCATGTCCCAAAGTTACTTCACCAACTATTAAACTACCAGATATATTAACGTCAGATAAATATGAGCTCCCACTAGCTATCAGATTTCCAAATATATCAACATCCGAGTATATCACTACACTTCCTGAATCTCCGGTTATTACTAAGCTTCCTGATATATCGACATCCTCTAATGAGGAATATTCAGCTATTGTCAAGTTATCTGCCGATATGCTTCCGGCACCTTCTATCTCTAAAGTACTACCAGACCATGCTAGATATCTGTCCCCGTAAGCACCAACTCTGAAAACATATTGTGCGTAACCTGTCACAAGAGCTTCACCTGCTTCCGTTTCCAAAGTTTCTCCTGATTCAGTAAGAAGGTCTTGGCTTATTTCTGCAATATTTCTTCCCATATAAATTCCGGGCTTATCATCATCATAAGAAGTTGGGATACCCTCTTCCCCCATGGCTATAAAGGGATTTTCATTATTTTCTCCCCCCATTCCTATTTTTAACCGAGGGTCATCTCTTTCGTTTCCCAATGATATAGTAACTCCGTGTATAGATAAATCAGGGTCATCCCAATATATACTTGAGGTTTTATTACCAACAAAAAATCGGTAATCGCCTATCCCCGCTTGCCCCATCCATACTCCTCCTTGTTCTTGTTCTAGATTGAACATATCATTTTCCAGCTGAAGGCTACCAACCGATATAAAAGGAAATATATTTATCCCATCTCCGGGATTTATCTCTATAGTTTTATTTGAGTTAGAATCGGTCATAATTAAGTCAGCTTGCCTTATTGTTAGCGAGGTGTTGTCCCATATAATCCCCGGTTCTCTATCATCATCCGGATTACCGAGAATAAAAGAGCCGGTATTATCAATATATACTTTCCACTCTATCCCCAAATCATCTATTTCACAATATCCCATGTGCGTAGAATCAATATATAACCCTACTACATCTGGAGGAGAAAATATATCAAGCCCGGAAGGTTTATCTATTAAATCCCAATTTGATATTTTGGATGTTATATCTGTCATTACATTTAACAAATTTGATTTATAATTATAATAAGAAATCCATGTTGAATCCCAATTTTCTCTCACACAAGCTATAGAACCGGAGTCTGGATTGAAAATATCCAGACCGTTTAAATAAGTATATAAATTTGTATAATTGTCGCAGAAAGAAGCAGTAGCAACGCTAGCTGAATCATATAACTCCCCTGATTCCAAAGTTATCATAAGAGAACTTGCCGCTGAATATATCGCTCCTAACGGAGACCCTGAATATACATTCTCGCAATTAGCTTCGCCAACAATAACCCACCATTCTTTCAGAGCTTGCATTTTTTCCAGAGAACTTATTATACCGTCGTCTGACATTGAAAAAACTTCATTTGATAGGTTATTTAGTAATTCAGCAGAGGCAACGTCTGTTATTTTCCATACAGATAAATCAGAACTGAGCGTGCTTGAAGCAGAGGCTATATATACCCCAGAACCAGTTGTGTTTATCCACAAATCATTTTCATTCCATGAAGATGGTTTTTCAGAAGGGTAGCTTGAATAAAAAATGTTTGGCTCAAGAGATATCATGTCAATAACATTTTGGGTTACATTGAGAGGGGTAAAGCCGTAAGTATAAGAATCAACTTGAGACCCGCTTATTTCGAAAGAACCGCTAGATACAATATTATACATATATAATATATTAACCGATGTATCATACCATAAATCCCCGACTCTGTTTCTTATATCCCCCGGAACTTCATATATCTTTTGGTCTACTATTTCGCCTTCCGGAACGGGTATTATCTCCCAAGGGCATCCACTAGTAAAATATCTGAATTTTAACTCCGCTGATTCAAAAAAGTCTCCTACCTGTGACCCTGTTATATATATTCCTTCATCATTTGGATTTATAATAGAGCTTGCTGAATATATACATATTTGGTCATCATCTCCCGGCCAACCTGTTAAATACTCATTTGGTATAGAATTGGAATAATTAGTTGATATTTTAGATATAGTTTTACTTTCTAGTATAGAAAGGTTATTGAGGATATTGGTTATTTCTAATGCACTATTTACTACGGTAGAATTTTCTATTTGTTCCCAAGTGACAACACTCCCTGATATAAAAATAGCTTTATAAAAAAAGCCAGAAGATTCGCTTATCAATATATCGCCCATATCAACAACAAATGAGATAGGAGGGCTAATTTCTGTAAAATCTTCTACTTCACCATAAAAAATTGTAGGTCCACTTCCTAAATCGGGCACATCAGTTATAGAATCCCACGGAATAGATGTGTCATCACCGCCTTCTATTATTATAGAACCCTTTATTTTTAACTGGCTACTACTTGTATCATAACTAAGATGATTTCCTAATGCTGTTCCTATACCTATTCCATACGTATTTTCATCAGGAGAAAAACCAAGAAATCCCGCGAGATTTCCTAAGCGAACATGCTCTTGCATTGTTGATAGCTCGTTCTCGCCCCAAGGTTCACTACCGCTTGTTTTGACAGAGTAGTGTGGCCCATCCGCTCCACATCCGGATGTCATGATTAAAAATCCCTCTGCACCATCACCATAATCAATAACCGATTGACCTGCAAGATAGACTACGCCTACAGACCCACTTTGTAAGGTGCATTGGTATGTATAATAACCCGTATTTGATGTGTATCCTGTTATGATAGCCCATGTATCAGAGGCAACAACAGGTGCTTGACCTGTTACCCCCTTCATTTCTATAATATCATCAATTTCAAAAATTGGTGCTTTTACTGTCATAGCCTTTGGGTCTTCTATATCTATGCTAAAAGTGCTGGCTATGGTTACATCATTCATTAATATTCCGGCTGATTTGAACACTCCCAAAGAACCTGCTGTAGAGGTGACTTCATCGTAAGAGAACACGGATGTGCGTATTTCCCCTCTTGCCACGATATTATTAAATTCAGCATTTCCCGTATTACCGCTCATAGAAAAACCGCTTGTTCCACTTGCGTAATTAGCGGAATGAATATCTATATCTGTTCCATCAATTATAATTGCGTTTGTTTCATTTCCAACTATTATCTCTGATGTATTAGAGTTTAAGGCTATTCCCCCGCTTGGGGATTCTATTGTGTTCGAATTAATTATCCATCCCCCGATATTACCTGAAAGAGCGTTTATAGTGCCGGTTATACTTGCGCTGCTGGCTACTAAGGAACCATCAACATAAACCCTGAAGGGAGCTGTGTTTGAGTCAGCTACAACAGCGGCTGTTATATAATCTTCATCCCAATAATCATCCGGAAAATAATTTTCCGGAAATATTAAATACGTTGCATTCAATGCACCTGCATAAAAAGCCGGTCCACTTTGTACATCACTATTCATTCCAACATAATAGCCATCAGTAGGGTCATATGAAAATAATTCTGTATCTTCTATTATCCATCCCCCGATTGTTCCTTCTGTTGCCTGTATATCCGTCGCTGTCACAGACCCTGAGATTTCAGCATTTTCTGCATAAACAGTGCCGTCATCATATACTCTAAATAGAGCAGTACTGGGGTCTGTTCCACCTGCCCAGAAACGTACATTTCTTGAAAGGGTAGAGCTACTTGATAATCCCGTGCTCCCAGAAGTGTCGTGAATGGTTAATTCATCTATTATCCATCCCCCTATTGAGCCGGATGTTGCTGTCACAGAGCCAGATATGTTAGCATTAGAAGCAAATAAATCGCCGTTTGGGTAAACTCTAAATGGGGCAATCGCTGTATCTTCCGCACCCGCACTTATAGATGGTATCACACCCCCAGCACTCGAAAGTGTTACTGTATTATCTCCACTTCCTATTGTGAAGCCGGTCTCTACTGTTTCCCATCCACCTGTAGCGAGAGTTGTACCGCTCCAAGAAATTACCCCCCCGAGGGGGTCCCCAATATGAAGCTTGTAAACTCCGTCACTTTTTCCTAAGAATACACCACATCCACTCATAAAATCTTGGGCATTACCAAGTTTTATATAAGGGCTGCTATCTTGATTTAGAGGGTCATAACTTTTAAGCCATATTTGGTCGGAAGATATAGAATCATCGTCTATTTCCCAACCGCCTATTGAGCCAGTTAATGCCGTTATTTTACCGCTTAGATTTGCGCTTGTCGCTGTTATATTACCATTTTGGTCGAGGGTAAAGTTTCTTGCTTTTACTAGCAGTCTAGTACCGTCCCATTGAAAATAATCATTATCCCCGGAGTAGAGAGAAACCCTCGCCTGTCCATCCCATCCTAACCAAACACCCTGATTATTTCCGTAACTTTCCGGGGGAGTTATGCCAAATGATATATATCCTAGAGCGCTTATTATAGAATGAGCATCATTAAATATATTTTGAGGGGTAACAGGTTCCCCCATACTAGTAGCAGATGTAGTAGATACAGCTTCACCGGCTGTTATACCCGAAACAGTTCCTCCTCCTTTTGTGCTGGCTATAAACATATCTGCAAACTTAAAGTTGCTTGAATTTAATTTTATTCTGTTGCTCAGTACGAAACTAGAGTCTTGAGGATTTTCATATTTATATTGTATTTCGAGCAATGCGGCGGATACAACTTCTCCGTTCCCCATTTCTATTCTAATTGTTTTTCCAAGTTCTAATTCATCTATAAAATGAGCATATTCTGGCAAAAATAAGAAATTTACAAAATTTCCGCTAAACTCATATCTAGGTTGGCTAACTCTTTCCATAACGGTAAGGGATTGGTCATATAAATATTGTGCCCTTGCCTGTACCTCTTTTTCACTCATAAGCGTGTTAATAGTTATATTTTCGTTAACATAAGTATTTTCATACATGAGTGTTTGTAAATTTAGAAATTGATTTCTTGTAAAATTTTCTGTATAAGAGCCTATAATTCCTATATAATTTCTTAGTTTTATTATATTTGTTCTAAGAGAAATTGTAATTTCCGTATTTGCTATCAAACCTGAGAATATATTGTAAATATTTTCCAAAGAATTTATTAGCTCGTATATCATACCCTGTACTTTATCTATTTCTTGCTCTGTTATTGAAAAAGATTCAATGGGTGGTAAATCTATTGTATACAGCTTGACGTAGAGGTCTCCCATCTTATCTTTAATTTCTTCAGAAATACTAGATATCAGCGTTGATGATGCATCTAGTTGAACTCTGTCAAAGCCTAATGCAGATGCCGTTTCGTAATAAATTGATTTCCAACTGGCTAATATATCTGAAATTTGGTGTCTTATTCCTAATCTAGGGTCTCCGAAAGAAGAGAAGAAAGAACTCCATACTTCTTTTTCTGTAAATTTCAAACTATAAACAATCTCTGTAATAGTAGCATTTAAATTGTCAATATCTTCTTGCAAAATCGCTAAAACTTTAGCCCCTTCTTCCACTGCAACACGTTGATTTCTAAAATCTAAATAAGAAAGTCCTATTTCAGACCCCGAAAAAGTTCCTTCTTCTGCAGCAAGCATATTAACATATACCGTCTTCAGCGCTTCTAGGACATTTTTTGATTCACTTAATGTAATCTCTTGGGATGCGGCTTCTGTTAAGAGCTCATTTCTCTGAAGGCTATAATTAGCATAATCATATTGGCTTCCCTCAACTTTTGTTTCCCATCCATTTACGGCATCTTCTAGGTCTTCATCCATCCACTCGTTCTTACCTTTAAAATAGCTGAAGTTATAGATTGCATTTCCGCCAAGCGGGTTAACAGAATATATCCCTAAGCCCTCTCCTCCGTAGCAATATAATTTTGTTGCAAGTTCATCTGAAAACTCTTCTAATTTTATATCCTTACTTATATTATTAAAATTGAAAAATATGTTTGTTTGTTGACCGACATTGCCTATAGCATATACAGATATATTTTTATTTATAGTATCAAATATGAAAAAACACCCATAGGCTTTGCTTAAATCATCTGTCATAAAATTGTATATGTTAGTATCTTTTGCCTCGAATGTTCTGTATATATTTTCAAGGCTAGGGTCTATATAGCCAAAAAACCAACCGGGAATTTTCTCTTTTAGTATATCTATTATCGTCCCTTCCATTCCTTCTTCGTAAAAATTAAATGTTCCGGATATACCTATAGTTTTCCTATAAAGCAACTCTGATTCTAAAGATTGGCAGTTGACGTGTTTAACAGCCACTCCCCCGCTTGTATCTTCCGGGCAGCTATTTATGATATAGTTCCCAATTCCCATAACTTTGACAACCATCTTATTTTTTATTTTATCATAAGAAGGTAAAATTGTTTTTCCATTATCTAATGATTCTGGAAAATCAAAAGATAATTCGCTTATTGCATTATACCTCAAAGTATTTTCTAAGTTAAAGCAAGCATTAAGTGGGGCGATATCCTTTAAATAAGGGTTTGCTAAGATTATATCAGGGGTCTCTTTTTTGTTAAAATAATCAAATATTTGTTTCATTGAGCCTCCTTTACATTATTTTTTTAGGAAAGTTATGTATAAACCTTATATACTCTACGTTTCCATAAACTCTTACATTATTTTTGCCGGGTATATATCTAAACCACTTATAGCCACCATCTTCCATATTTTCGATTGGATAATCCCTATAGCTGGAAGTTATTATTTTTGAATCCCCTTTTATTCTTATTAATTCACCGGCAGCCAAATCTGAAAGGGAAAAAACTCTATTATTATCAGAGTAATTTGTTAAAGTTAATCCCCCCGTAAATTTGTTCATTTTTATTTCCATATTCGGATAATAATAATCAGCACTATCTGATAGATTGTTAAGTACTATATCTTGGTCTATTAAATACTTTCCTAGTCCAAAAGGAAATTCTGATATCTCTTGATAAGACCAAGCAAAAGGACTATCACAAATTATATTTGCTGTATAACCCCTTATTGTACCGCCAACTTTTATAATTTGCGGCTGATTAAAAATGCAGTTGAAATAAACATACATCATATCCGGCTGAAGTATTTGGAGTTTCTTATAACCAGTTTGACCAAAAAGCCATTTGGAAATAGAAGATGACTGTGTTGAATCTAATTCGCTTGAAACAGTGATTGTTATCGGTATGGTTAAAACGGGTGTTTCTTCAACCCCAAATAAGTATGGTTTTGGATTTCTATATACTTTTTGTGTCTTTAATTCAACACTAGCCCCGGCATATCTATTTACCCCGGGGCTGTCCATAGAATTTATTCTTAAACCATAGTCGGAGCTAACTACCCCATTATATGTAAAATAACTGGCATAAAATGTCATTTTTATTTCCTTTCAGTAGTCATACTGCTATGATATTGTTATATTAGAGTTTCGAATATGCCCGCGTGCTACAAGAGCTTTGTTAATATCGTCGATAACTCGTTTTGATATTTGGTCAATTTGCGGGATTACACTCGAATCCATGTTTCCTTGAACCGTAATTGGCATGTTTACATGTATATCCCCGACAGATTGATTGCTATTGCTTATGTTCCTAATATCAGGATGGGTTGCAAGTTTTGGGAAAACCTGCTTCAAGAAGTTGTCCATCTGATTTTCAGTAGCGACATATTCCCCTTTTAGGAGTTTTGCAAAGACTTCATTACTTTTAAGGTTACCTGCAAAATTACCGGAATGATGGGACTCGATAATTCCCCCTTCATGTTTTTCAGCGGGGATGGGCTCATCGGTATACTGACCAAGAAGCCCGCCGGGTAGAACTTGTTTATAGTCCAATAATTTTAAAGCCTCTTCTCTAGCCTCTCTTATAGCGTGTTTTACCTCTCCCCACGCCCCTGTTAGCTTGGATAATCTCTTTATCTCACTGTCTGAAATTTTTGATAAATCGATACCGTACTTTGCTAATTCTTTTCGAAGTTCCGCAATGGACTTTTCTACACCCCCGAAACCTTCACTAATACCTTTGGCAGAGCTTTCCCCGCTTTCTCTCAGAGCATCTAGCTGTTCTCTTAAAGCTTCAATTTGCTCATCTATTGCTTCAATTAAAGCGTCTGTCTCTTCTCTTATTGCCTCAATTTGTTTTTCGATAGCTTCTATTTGAGCTTCAGCAAGGTCTTCAACTGCCTCAATTTGTTTTTCAATTGCTTCGATTTGGAGTTCGATTGCTTCAATTTGTCTATCAGTCGCTTCTTCAAAAGCTTCAGCCATTCTATCGAGAGCATCTATTTGAAGGTCATATTTTCTTTCAGCAGAATCTTCTGCAATTTCTTCTTCAAGTTCGCTGGCTTCTTGCTCGAGCTCTAATCTACGCGCAATACCTTCTTCGCTTGTATCAAGGGAGATATTTGCAATTTGTGTTCTAAGAGTAGATAGTTCAGTTGCTTTTTTAGCTTGGTCTCTTGCAAAATCGTCTGCATCTTTAGCTATTTCAAGAGATTCTTTTTGCTTATCAATGAGTTCATTGAAAGCATCTTTTTTCTTTTCAAGTAAATCTATCTCTTCCTCATAGCCTTCTATGATTTCTTCAAGGCGCTCAACTTCTGCATCTCTAGCCTCTTCAATAGCTTTCTTTTCTTTTTCAAGAGCTTTTATACGCTTTTCTGCGGCTTTTTGGATTTCTTTTTTCTTCTTCTCAAGTGCTTTTATTTCCGCGTTGATAGCTTGCTCTTCGGCTGATGGTCCACTGGAACCACCGCCACCACCGCCACCGGAATATCCAAAGAATTCTGGTATATCTAAGGTTCCTTTTGCCATAGCATCAGCTAAATTCCACCATTCTTGGGCTGCTTTTTGCAAAACCGGTATTTGGTCATTTAAAGCGTCAGTTACTAATAACGTTGCTGCTCGTTGAGAGTATGATGTGCCTATATCGTTCATCTTAGCCGCTATTAATTGCCGCATGGCAGATTCATTTATTCTCAATGAGTTTGTTTTTGCATCATATACCAATACTTCTGCATAACCGGCGTCAATTAGGCTCGAAATTGTTGATAAAGAGAGGCTACCAGTATCAGC
>Ga0116144_10000986_pt1 | contig 36204 bp, 23 predicted proteins | sample AD_UKC035_MetaG_FD_89746 | JGI IMG/M metagenome (GOLD analysis project Ga0116144, IMG submission 89746) | Active sludge microbial communities of municipal wastewater-treating anaerobic digesters from USA - AD_UKC035_MetaG | ecosystem: Engineered > Bioreactor > Anaerobic > Digestate | place: USA...
GGACGGCGCAGACCGTGCGCGACAGCATTGATCGCAGCCTCGTGCGGATGCGCACCGACTACGTGGACCTGGTGCAGTTACATTCCTGCGATGTGGACGTGCTGGAGCGCGGCGACGTGATCCACGCGCTGCAAGCGGCGCAGCAGGCCGGCAAGACGCGCTTCATCGGCTACAGCGGCGACAACGAAGCTGCGTTGTGGGCTGTGCAGAGCGGCCTGTTCGACACGCTGCAAACCAGCTTCAACCTGGTGGATCAAAACGCGCGGCTGTACTTGTTCGGCCCGGCGCAGGCGCAGGGGATGGGCGTCATCTGCAAGCGGCCCATCGCCAACGGCGCGTGGGGCGCCGCCAAGGCGCCCAGCGACTACGCCGCCGCCTACTTCGCCCGCGCGCAGCAGATGGCGGCGCTTGGCCCGCTGCCGGGCGCGCCGGCGGACCGCATCGTGCTGGCGCTGGGCTTCGGCTTCGCGCACGAGGCGGCGGACGTGTTGATCGTCGGCACGCGCAACCCCGCGCACCTCGCCGCCAACATCGCGCAAGTGACCACCCAGCTCCCCCTCGCGCCAGAAACCGTCGCCGAACTCCAACGCCGCTTCGAGCTGCTGAATCAATCCTGGATACAGTTGGAGTGAGAGAAAAATTCGCAATTCGCAATTCGCAATTCGCAATTCGCAATTCGCAATTCGTAATTCGCAATTCCTAACTCGCAACTCGCAACTCCTAACTTGCAACTCTTAACTCACTGGAGGTCACTATGCTAAAAATCGGTATTTTGGGAATGGGCGGCATGGGCTGGCACCATGCCCGCCGGTATCGGCAGTTGGCAAACGCGCGGGTGGTCGCCCTGGCGGACCTGGTGCCGGAACGTCTGGAAGCCAAAGAAACCGTGCAGATCAACCTGGCTGCGGAGGGAACGCCGTTGGACTTCGCGCAGGTGGCGCGCTACGGCGAGGCCGCCGACCTCATCGCGCAGGCAGATGTGGACGTGGTGGACATCTGCCTGCCGACGGACTTGCACGCGCCCTACGCCATCAAGGCGCTGGAAGCGGGACGTCACGTCCTGTGCGAGAAGCCGATGGCGCTCACCTCTGCGGACGCTGACCAAATGATCGCGGCCTCGGAGGCGGCAGGGCGGTACTTGATGATCGCGCATTGCCTGCGTTTCTGGCCGGAGTATCTGTACCTCAAACGCTGCATCCAGGAGCAGATTTACGGGCGGCTGCTCTCGCTGAACATGTGGCGGATGGGCGGACATCCGGGCTGGGCGGCGCGCAACTGGTTCGCCGACCCGGCGTGCAGTGGCGGCATGACGATGGACTTGCACATCCACGACGTGGACTACGTCAACGCCGTGTTCGGCCGCCCCGACCGCTTCTACGCCACGGCGCGCAAATCGGAGAAGGCGCTGACCCACGACGTGCTGCACGCCATCTTCGAGTACGCCGACGGCCCGCAGATTCACATGCACGCCGGGTGGAGTGTGGGGCAAATTCCGTTCCATGCCGGCTTCGAGGCGTGGTTCGATCGCGCGCTGCTCTGCTATGACGAGGGCAAGCTGACCGTCTTCGACGATCCCGGCAAAGTGGCCAGTCATCCCGCCGACTTCGCGCCGGGCGACGCCTACCTGAACGAAATCGCCTACTTCCTGCACTGCGTCGAGACGGCGACGCCGCCGGTGGAGTGCCTGCCGGAATCCGTGCGGGAATCCGTGGCGTTGGTAGAGGAGGAATTGCGGGGGGTTTGACAGCCCTGCCTTCTCTGGAAATAGATGTTTGAACGTTGGAACGTTTCAACGTTCCAACGTTTTTAAATCATCTGCTATTTTTAACTGAACACAAAGGAGCAAACGATGACAACGTTGAAATTGGGGGTCATGGCCCCGTTGGAACATGGGCCGGAAGAAGAACTCAAACGGGTTCACGAGTTTGGATTGCCGACGTGCCAGGTGGTCTGCTGGCATCGGGAATGGTTCACGCTGGAGGTGGCCGACCGGTTGATCGCGGCGGCGGAGCAGAAGCAGGTGGAGGTGACGACGATCTGGACGGGCGTGCCGGGACCGCACGTCTGGGATTTTGTGAAAGGCCCGGTCTCCATCGGCCTGGTGCCGCCGGAATTTCGGGCGGAACGGGTGGCGACGCTCAAGGAAGGCGCAGATTTCGCCGCGCGGGTGGGCGCGCCGAGCATCACCACGCACGTCGGTTTCATCCCGGAGAATATGACGGATCCGCTCTATTCTGGCACGCTGGACGCGCTGCGCGAGGTGGTGGAATACTGCGGCGAGCGCGGCCTGGGCTTCTGGTTCGAGACCGGACAGGAGACGCCGGTGGTGCTGCTGCGCGTCATCCAGGAATTGGGGTACGACAACCTGGGCATCAACCTCGATCCGGCCAACTTGCTGATGTACGGCAAGGCCAACCCGGTGGACGCGCTGGACGTGTTCGGGCAGTACGTGCGCGGCATCCACGCCAAAGACGGCGAGTATCCCACCAATGGGCGGCAGTTGGGCGTCGAGAAGCCGCTGGGGGAGGGGCGCGTCAACTTCCCCGTGCTGATCCCCAAGCTAAAGTCGCTCGGCTACACCGGCGCGTTGACGATTGAGCGCGAAATTAGCGGCCCACAGCAGATCGCCGACATCCAACGCGCGATCGCGCTGCTGTCGCAATGGGTGTGAAGGAATCTTAAGACTGGGGTGATCGGAGACCGGCCAGAGTCTGCTGGGGCCGGCCTCTGACCATACCCCTACCTTCTATACACTCCCACGATCCGGCAACGATTCAAACGCCGGCACGTCCACCACAAAGACCTGTCCGTAGCCTTGCGGGTCGGCGGTGTAGACCACCTGCGTGCCCGTCGCGTTGAAGCAGGGGTGGACGTGGACGCGCTGCGTGTGGAACGAGCCGCGATGCCACGCCAACACTTTCGGCCCCTCGAACTGTCCGTTTTTGAAGCGCCATAGCAGCAGATACGGGTCTTTGGCGTCGCCATCGCCGACCACCAGGTCGAGCATGTAGCTGTGGAAGTGCCAGCAATGCCCCTCAAACGGCGCCTCCACCTGGTCGGTGTTGTCGTAGCGGATCGCGCCGTAGACCGGGCCGGCGGGCGTCTTGCCGTGGTAGCCGATGTGCTCGCCGTCGCTCATCCAATATTCGTGCCCAATCGCCTCATCCGGCGCGTTGGGGCGGATTTGCCATACTTTGCCGGTGTTCAGGTCCAGTCCCCAGATACGATTCTCCACCAGATGCCACGGCCCTTCGTGGCAGAACGTGACGATGTTGGGCAGCCTGGGCGAGGCGTTGAAGTGACCGAGCCAGTAGTCCTCCTCAAAGACCACTTCCGGCTCGCCGCCGTCAATCGGGATTTTGATGATGAACGAGTGCGGGTGCGCCTCCCACGTTTCGCGGAAGCCGACGTAGCCGTGCCCCAAATCCACCATAAAACGATCGAAGAGGTCTTGGGTGTAGCCCGCGCAGAGGTACTTGCCGTCCGCCGTCGCGTTGGCGCTGCCGCCCACGTAGCCCACCGGTCGCGTGTAGAGTGGGCGCGTCTCCAACGTCGCCAAATCCAGCGCCGTCAGCACGCCCTGCTGCGTGAAGTATAGCTCCTCGCGCACCGGGTTCTTGCTCAAGCCGCCGGGTTCGCCCAGCGCAGGGTTGAGGTCGGTGAGCTGTGTGATGTCCCCGCTTTCCAAATCCACCCCGAAGAGATTCGTGCGGTTCTCCCGGTCGGAGTAGAAGACAATTTTGCGACCGTGGTCATACCAGGAGGGGTAAGTAAAATAGAAGTGGTTGCTGTGCCCCTTGTAATGCGTATACTGCCGCACGGTCGCCCCGCTGACGGGGTCTGTGGATATCGTCAATTCCGATTCCCAATGCGAACCCACCTGTAGCTTTGCCATAATGCCTCCATTACCCTATTATTGCCCGCGGCGGTTTTGATTGCCGCGACGGCGAGTTATCAACCAACCCAATCCCACACTCAACAGCGCGCCCAGTCCCGCAAGGAGCGCACCGAATTTCGCCAGGTCTTGTCCAATCGTCGCCTGCGCCGGCGCGCCTTCCAGCGGCACGTACCGTCGGATCGCCAGCTTCGATAGATTGACGCTTATCACCGGACTCAAGTGCGCCGCCATACACAAAAAGCGATCCTGCGCCGTCACATAAGTCACCAAGCGGCGCTTCATCACGGCGTCCCAGATGCTTTGCGCCGCCACTTCAGCTTTGACCGGCTTGAAGGCGCCGGTCTTGGCCAGCAGCGCGTCCTTGGAGACGAACTGTCCCGCCGCCAGTTTGTTGCTTTCAAAGTCGGACTCCGTGTTGCCCGGCACCACTTTGATCACGTCAATGCCGTAGGCTGCGAGTTCGATGGCGGCCGACTGCGAGAGATACGACAACGCGGCCTTGCTCGCGCCGTAGCCGGCCGTATAAATGATCGGCGTGGATTCGACGATGGAAGAAACGTTGACAATTACCCCGTCGTGCTGCGCTTTCATGGTTGGCGCCACCGCCTGCAATAACGCCAATGGCGCAAAGACGTTCAAGGCAAAGACGTATTCCAGTTTCTCCAAATCCACCGTCTCCAACGTGCCGGAGATACCGACGCCGGCATTGTTGATCAGCACGTCAATCCGGCCAAACTCCGCCAACGTTTTCTGCACCAGGGCCTCGATGTCACTTTTGACGGTGACATCGGTGGGGACCGCCAGCGCCTTGCTCCCGGCGGCGGTCATGTCCGCCGCCAGCTTTTGCAGCTTATCCTGAGAACGCGCCGCCAGCACAACCGCCCATCCTTTGCGACCAAAAAGTTCCGCTGTAGCGGCTCCGATGCCGGTGCTTGCTCCGGTCACGATCACAACGCGTGGTTGCATATTGTCCTCCCTTGAAAATAGCGAATAGCGAATAGCGAATAGCAAAATCTCTGCGTCCTCTGCGTCTTTGCGGTGAAAATTTTCATCCAACCGCTGGTGAACCGCCGGTTAATGATGAATTCCTCTGAAAATACAAGACTGTTTCACGCAAAGGCGCAAAGATGCAAAGTAAAAACAGAAACTTGGCGGGCTTGGCGTCTTTGCGTGAGATTTTCATCCAACCGCTGGTGAACGGCCAGCCGTTAATGAGGAATTCCTCTGAAAATAGTGATTGGTGATTATTAGGGATTGGGGCAGCCCAATCCCTAATCCCCAATCCCTGGTCTCTGCGATGATTTTTCATCTACCCGCCGTTCGGGGCGCGGCGCGCAACACCAGCGGCAGGTACACGGGATAGAGTTGCGCAACGATCCGCATGTGGAGCGGCACAACGAACGGGCTTTGCGGCATCGGCGTATCCGTGGTCAGAGTGATGACGCCGGTGTAATCGCCGACGGGGAGGCCGCGCGGATCAACCCTTACCCTGAAGGTACTCAGATACAGTGAGGCGGTCTCGCCCCACACGCTGGTGGTGGGGGCGACGCTGAACGGGAGACCTTGAGTGGCTGTGACGATGCTCCAATTGAACGGATAATCGCCGGTATTTTCCACCACCACCGTCGCGGCCGCCGGGTGAGTGTCCGAGACCCCCTGCATCCACCCCAGGGCGGTGGGCCGCACCGCCATTCCCCAGAGGCCGATGACGTTGAGGGTCAGCGGGATTGTGATCGGATTGTGGGGCATGAGATCCGCCGCCGCTGTCACGGTCACGACGCCGGTGTAGGTTCCGGTCAGCAGGTCGCGCGCGTCCACCACGATTTGGAAGCTCTCCCCGGCGGCCCCATCACTTGCAGTGACGGTGAAGGGCAGTCCTTGCGTTGTTGTGCTAAGCGTCCACGTGAAAGGCCGTTCGCCGGTGTTCTCCACCGTAACCGTCTCGGTGAAGCGTGCCCGTTCGCGCAGCCGGACGGTCCACTCGAAAGCATCGGGCGTCACGCGCATGGATTGCGCGGCCCACGAGTGGGGGCGTTTGGGCATTTCTTTCAGCCCTGTATACGCCGCGCGGGGGCTGCCATCGGGCTTCAGCACCGAAAACCACCGGAGTGGATCGCACGTTGCCATCCACGCGCTCGGCAAGGTCGCAAAATCCAGGTTGGAGACGACCATCACCTGCATCCAGGGCCAGTGGGTGTCGGCATAGGCAAAGGCGCGGGTGAGATAGGTGCTCTGGGAGATGGCGCTGACCTGCTGCCATGCGAACCCCCAATTTCCCCAATCCGGGTCGCATTCCACCCCCTCTTCGTCGGAATCCAACAGCCAGCCGAACTCTGTCGCCCAGATCGGCTTGTGGCTATCGCCGTGCGCGACCATCACCGCGTAGATATCCTCCGCGCGCCGGAAATTGGTGATGCCCCACCCGTACTCTTTGTCCTCCGGCGGGCCGCCAAAGCCGTAGTTGTGGATGCTGATAGCATCGAAGTGACCCTGCAAGCCCGCCGTGTACATGGCCTCAAGGTAAGTCGCGTCGTTGAGCGAGTGGACGCCATCCCCGCCGGTAGGCGCGAGGCTGCCGGCGACAATGATCGTGTCGGGATCGCCGGTTTTTGCGCCGAGGTATGCCCGCTTGACCATCTCTGTGTAACGCGCGGCGTCCAGGGATTGGCCGGTCCACTGAAAATCAAGATTTGGCTCGTTCCATACCTCAAAAGCGACCCGGTAGCGGTAGCCGCAGGCCGCGCGCTGCTGGCCCACATACTCCGCCATTGCCTGGAAGAACGCCTGCCACCCCGCCATCTCATCGTCCTGGACAGGGCGCCAGTTGTTGGCGGCGCGCTCGACGCGGAACACCAGGTTGAGTTGGTTACGGCATGCCTCATCCAGCCGCCATTGCACGGTATCCCACTGGTAGACGCCATCGCGGTCGGGATCAACATCATCCCAGCGGGCAAAATACTTGAACCAGTCGAACCCCGCGTCGCTCACCGCGTTCATGTGCGCGGGATCGGCGGGATAACCAAGCATCATCCCGTAGCCGAGATGCGGCTCGGGCTCCTGGGCATACGTGGGCGCAACCCACCCTAATAATCCTACCGCGACCAAACACAGCACGATTCCGATTTTATACATTCTGTACCTCCTCGCTAAATGGTTGTGGTTTCCCCTGCCGGCTGCCCGCAGGAACCGGTTGAGGGGGGTGTTGTTAATCACTTTATAGTCAAACCGGAGTGTCTGTCAATGTGGGCGTCGAGCTTCGGGCATGCTTATTGACCGGGCGTCGCATTGGCCCAGACCCTGCATGGCTTTCCCCCATTGACTAAATCTACAAGTTCCCTATACTGATACTTGTGATCTGCTTCTAACAATGGGTTGTGGTAATGCATCCGCAGCCATCTGGTTGGAGTGTATGAATCTCTGTATGCAATATGCCGGGTTGTATCAGGATCATCCTGCTGGCTTTCCAGCGCCGCTACTCCCCTCAACTTTATCATCTCACATTGATTACCTTGCTGGCGAAGCATCGCCGTCTGTCCGCATCTGTGTGGCTGATGCGGACGCTCGCTTATATTACCACGCTTACCATCTCCCAAAATCCGGGCTGACATGCAAGTTCCTTGCGGCGGAGTTAGCCAGGGTTTTTGTCCTCTACGATTTCCCCACTTAATGAAGACCTGTCCTGTTGATGTGTCCGGGCTTCGACGGGTCTGGCGTTAAGGGGGACGTCTCTATGAACTCTCTGTGTGTCGTATTGTTGCGACTAGGGCCATACTTGGGGCGGGGCGCCGGGCGCTCTATTCAAGTTGTACCTTAAGGAGGTTCGTATGGCGGGTTCATTGGTTTTACTTCGCCGCTGCCTGCGGGCAGCGGGCCAGGGACTCCTGGCGCTGGCGTTTTTGGTGGGGGACGCGCCGCTTGCGCCCAGCCCAAATCGTTCTATACCTTCTTCAGCAGGATTTCTTCAAAATGGCGTGACGGTCGCGGGAACGGTTCAGACAATCCCCTCTGCTGTAACCACGTCCTCCCCATTCCCGTTCGAGCCGGTCGCTCCCGAACCGCCGTTGGCTGTGGGACTGCCTCTAGCCGCTGTCGGCAAATTGGAGCTGACGGAGAAGCGCACCGTGGACAGCGCCACCTTCGATATGGGCGACGGCCACTACGCGCTGGTGCAGGGCAGTCGTCCGATGCACTATCAGGATGAAGAGGGCGCGTGGCGGCGCATTGACCCCGCCTTTACTGCCGTCGCAAATGGCTGGGTCAACACGACCAACGCCATCAACACCGGCCTGTCGCCGCGCAGCAGCAAGGCTAACCTCACGATAAATCAATCCGGCGTGGGATGGGAACCGCGCGCATTAGAAGTTGTGAACGCCGCCGGGCAGGTCACGTCCCTGGCGACGCCGCTGCCCGACGCGGACGCGCTCACCGGCACACTCAGCGCGGACGCGCGCACTGTGACTTATGCCGGCAGTTGGAGCGACACCGCGCTGCAAGATCGGTGGGAAAGTGCCTACGGGCAGGCGGCGTACAGCTTGAAAATAGACAAAGCCCTGACAGGCTTCGGAAGCCGGTCGGGTTTTGTGGACTTGCGCGTGACGCTGCATCTCTTCCCGGGCACGCAGCTTCAGATCAACGGCCGGCCGCTCGATCCGGCGGAGCTGCCGCTGGAAACCCGCGACGAGCTGGCCTTCGTGAACGCGCAGGGCGAGACGCTCTGGCTGCAACCGCCTTCGGCTTATGAGGAAGGCAACCCCGCCGCGCGCGTCGAGGGCCGCTACACCCTGGCCGCCGGGACCGACGCCAGCACGGTCGAACTCGCGGCGCGCATCCCCAGCGAGTGGCTCGCTGCCGCCGACCGCCAGTACCCTGTCGTGCTTGATCCGGTGTTCCAGGTGCGCACCGGTACGGTTGTCCGGCGCGCCCGGTATCACAACGATGGGAGCTTTTGGGGTAACGACAATGTGACCACGCCCGAATTGGGGCAGTTTCTCGACGGGGTGGTGCGCATCATGGTCAAGTTCGCCCTGCCGATGATGCCGCCCAACACGGTCATCAACAACGCTTACCTGGTGCTGGCGCCAACCGACATCAACTACGCCACACGCAACTATTTGACCGTGGGGGCGGCGGCTTACGCCTTGAGCAACGATACCTGGATCAGCAGCGGCTCCGTGGAGCCGCAATACGAGGCCACCGCGCTCTCCCCCATTGGCGACTCGACCCTCTCCTACAGCCGGGGCAACCTGGAGAGCTTTGACTCGGTGACGTGGGACGTGACCGCCCTGGCGCAGTCGTGGGCGCCGACGGCACTGAACCCAGGCGGCACCAATTACGGCGTCATCCTGCGCCAGACGACCGAGTTTTGCAACGATTGGTCGCGCCCGGATTGCGGCGGATTCTACGTCGCCGACCAATTCACCAAAGACGACCTGCGCGACGTCGAGGCTTTTTACACCAGGGAAACCGGCGAGTACACCCCCCCACCGCGCGGCGGTATCCGGCTGGTGGTGATCTATTCAGGGCCTACCCTGAACGAAGGGCAATTGATCACCGGCATTGCTGGCGGCCTGAGCAATCCCCTCAGCAACGATCCCTACTTCCATGTGGATCACGAATACCGGCTGCAAGCCCTGCCGAGTCACTGGCAGGCGGCGGTGGCGCGCGGACTCGACGGCACCTTCGGGCCGAACCCGCCGACCAATTATAACGATCTGTACGGTCAAGACCTGGGCGGCAGCGTATTGATGGACCTCTACGACACGGCGGATACGGCGCAGACGATGGATCCGCCCCAGGCCAGTGGCTTGAGCTACATTCTCCTGAATGGGCGCGGCGCGGCGGGTCAGCAATACCGGCTGCGCGTCCCACCCAACACCACCAGCGCCCCGCCCAACGGCTACGATATACAGGTGATCGGCGAAAAGGCCGACCTCACCGTGCCTATCAACAGCAGTACCGTGATCACCTACACCTGGAATGGCGCAGGCTTCGATACCCACGACCCGCTGGCCCTGTGGAATATCAACTTACCCTCCGGGAGCCATGCCCGCGTGGACATTGACATTCTGGCTCACAATCACCAGGATAGCGGGAGGCATCCCATTCCAGGCACCTACGACTATGCGCGCGGCTTTGCGGGGCAGTTGTACCTCTCCGGGGCGGCGTACCGGGGCGCGAGCGGCAGCTTCAGGCCGATGAAGAGCAACGTCAATCCGACGGATACGGCCATTCCCGACGGCAGTGTGCGGTTGACCAGCGGCACCTTCACCGCCGGGTACGTGCCCTACGCGCTGGCGCTGACCTATCTGGGGCCACAAATGACGATCTATACGTGCCTGGGCGGCGGCGAATTCTGCTCACCCCAGGTCGCCCACCTTAAGTTCACCTATCGCGTGCGCGTCACGGCCTGCTCCGGCGACACGTTCCCCACGCGCAGCGGCGTTTGCCAGGAAATCAAGTGTCCCACAACCGCCTTCCCACCTTCCGGGCGCGTCGCCAATGTCATGGGAATGCAGTTGTGGAGCGAGAACGGCTGGACCAGTGGACAAAACAATGACGGCCCCGCGCCGTTGATCGGCGCCATGAACGAGGTAGCCCCGACGGTGGCCGTGGTCGGCGGCAAGATTACCTACGACGCCAGCGCGTTCACGATTGACGCTGACAGTGAAGTGATGTTGGTCAACTGCGGCACGCTGGCCGTCCCCACGAACCCCATTGACAACAACTACTTCAGCGTGTACGCCAACACCGCCATGGAAAGCCAGGAAATGTACGACGAATCGTGGATTGAGCCAACCACCGCGCAAAGCGCCAGCACCTTTAACCCGTGGCGCACGGAGGATGTCGCCGACACCAGCGGCGGAGCAGCCCCCAACGTTTACCCCATTACGGGGCTGGTGTGGAATTCGGTCACACTGCTGCGGCGGACGGGCAACGACCTCCACTTCACGGTGTCTTACTCGACCGATTACCGGGGATGGCCGGCGCTGCAAAGCACGGTGACGCAGGTGGGCGCGGACGATCCGCCAGACGTAGCCGGTACGTTGATCCTCGACCTGGGCGAGACCTTCAGCATGGACACGACGCCTGCCGGCGGCAAGGATCAGGCGCGCACCTTCGAGCTGGTGCGCGCCAGCGCGGCGACGATCACGCAGCCGGACAACCTGGGCGGGGCCAGCAAGCCGGTGCAGGCGGTGCTCCTGGGGATGGGACAAAAGATCCCCAGCGACCCGGCGCAGCTCTGCATCGGCAATGGGGTAGGATGCGTGGACTTGCGCGCGCTCGACGACACACCTGCCGACCGGCTCAACCCCAGGCGCCAATGGCAGATGCCGGACGTCCACATCTCCGGCCAACCGGGGATGGTGGTGATGAGCACGGTGGGCAATTTGCAGGTGTACAGCGTGGATCATCCCAATATGCCGATGGCGACGCAGGATGTCGGTGGGCAATACAGCTTCGACACCTTCGGCGCGGGCGTCACCGTGGAAATGGAACCATGTGCGCCGGGCGAGCCGGCGGTCATGGTCATTCGCGGCGAGACGCGCATGACCATGCCCAACATCGGCGACGGCAGCAATCCCGATGGCGTCATCGCCGCCTCGTTCAAGCTGTGCCAGACCAAGCTGCGCAGCGTGAGTTTCCAGTTCCATTCACCGGTGGGCCTCCCCATCGGGAGCAGCGGCCTCTTTGTCACCGGGATGACGGGGCAGGTGGACCTGTCCCCCAACTACACCCAGATCAAGTTCACGCTGGACTTCCAGGCGGCGCAAGGCGGCGACGGCGGCCTGATGAAGGGCAGCGGTTCGGTCCTGATTGACACACGCGGCTACTTCGAGTTCTCCGGCGCGGGCAAAATCCTGGGCGTGCTGAACGCCTCTGGCAAGCTGTGGGTTGCCTGGACCCCGCTCGACCTCGGCTTTGAGATGAACGTGAGCTACTCGGACTGGCTGACCGGTATGGCGCGGGCGCACATGTGGGAGGGGCAGGGCTGGCAGCATCGCTATCCCTGGCTGCCCGACAACGACGAGCGGCACATCGCCGCACAAATTGCCGCGACCATCTCTATCGAAGAAGGCGCGGCATTCAGTTGGTGGTTCATTGACATCCCCCCGTGGGACATTGACTTCGGCATCGAGGTGGCGTTCGGCCAGTTCTGCACGAACAGCAGTTGCACCGGCTACGAGTGGGGCGTCAAAGGCAAGTTCACCATTGTCGGCTACGATATAGGGCTGTACTACGGCTTCGACGACGGCTTCGACTTCATCCTGGGCAACGACGACCACGTGCTGATCGATCAGTACGGCGGCGCAACAGCCATGCGCGCTTCCGCGGCGGGGGTGAAGGTGCAACAGGCAGCCCTGGCCGTCAACGGCGTCGCCACCGAGACCTTCAACGTCAGCGCAGACGCGGAGAGTCTGCTCTTTGCGCTTGGCTGGCAGGCTGGCGCGCCGCAAGTCACCATCCTTGACCCGAACGGAGTGGACGCCGCCACCGGCGCGATGTACACGGTGGCAATCAGCGAGACGACCTACAACCGTCTGATCGGGGTAAAACTCAAGCAGCCGACCCCTGGCGTGTGGCGCGCCGTCCTCAGCAACCTGACCGGGCAGGAGCACTACAAATTCGTCTACCTGGCGAACAAAGGCGCGCCGGGCGAAGCCGCCAATCCCGGCCACTTCCTGACGCCCAGCGCCTTCGGAGACAATGCCACCGGCGTCTACACCCTTACCTGGACCGTTCCGCCCGGCACATCCCCCAGCGCCACGATCAGCCTGAATTACACCCAATACTATTGGGTTGACAACATTTCTACTTACTGGGACGCCGACACACGGGTCAAAGATGTGCCCATCGTCAAAAACCTGCCGTTCAACACCGGCTTCTACCATTGGGATACATCCGGGCTGGTCAACGGCTACTACGGCATCCGCGCCATTGTAGATGATGGCGTCAACGACATCCCGACCAGGCCCAGTTATCCCAAAGACTCTTGCCAGACGCGGGACGAGTTGCCGAGTGAGCGCGCGTTCGATACACAACGCTTCCCCGGACTCAGCACGTTTGCCTCGTTCACGCAGACGGTCAATCCAAGCCCGCCAGGCATGGTCGTTATCACCGATACCATCGCGCCGGCCGCGCCCGTCAGCCTGACGTTGAAAGGCGTGGATAGTGCAATCCTGGCGCGCTGGAACCCCTCGCCGGAGAAAGATGTGGTGGGATACCTGGTGCGCTGGGGGGTGGGGCAACGGTGGGGGATGCCTATCCAGTGGCATTGGGTGGATTACAACGAAATGCGCGTGTCGGCGACCGTTTCCCCTACGGTGCGGCTGGGCGGACTGAGCAATGAAGATCCAGGACTACTCAATGCGTATGGCGTCATGGTCAGCGCCATTGACGTCAACAACAACGTCAGCGTAGCTTCACCCATCATCACCGCTCAGCCCACCGGCGACGCGATGTCCCAGGTTCCCTCCGCGCCGGTCGGCCCGACGCTGGGAACCATCACGTCGTCCTGCACCATCTACAGACGCTGCACCAGCACCGCCACCCTGTCGTGGTCGCCAGGCGCGGGCCCGACGCCGGCCAGCTATCGCCTCGTCTACACGCGCCTGTCGCCCAGTGTGGTCGTCGCGTACACCGAAACCACAGGCGCCGCCCTCACCTTAAATCTGACCACTGGCGCGACGTACAGTGTCACTGTGAGCGCGGCCAACAGCGAAGGCTGGCGCAGCGGGAACAGCGCGGGCGTCCAATTCGTGGTCACGAATGGCGTGGACGGCGACGGCGACGGGATGCCGGACGATTGGGAAATGGCTAACACATCTCTCTTCAAACCCGCCATCCTGCCGGGCGGCGACGAGGACAACGACGGGGTAACGAACCTGCAAGAATACCAGGCGCAAACGTCGCCCTGGCAGCAGGATGGCGACGGCGACGGCTTCAGCGACCAGGAAGAGCAGCAGGCCGGCACCGATCCGCTGGACAGTCGCAGTTTCCCGGCGCAGGTCACACAGCCGCGCCTGGAAATCAATCATCGGATCGTCATCCGCAGCAAAAAAGGCGCGACCGAACAACACACCATGAACCTCTTTTATCAAAACACTGGCGGCGGGACTCTGATGTTGGTTCCTAGCAGCGACAGCGCGTGGATCGCCCCCATGATCTTTCATCTGCTCCCGCCGTTCGCGGGGGATGGCGTCCGGTTGGAAGTGGATACCAGCGGATTGCAGCCCGGCTTCTACTCCAGCATCGTGCGCCTGAACCCGGCGGCCGGCAGCCAGCTTATCGGCGAACCGCAGTGCATCCGCGTGGATACGTGGGTATCGCCGGCGGATGACGAGATTCCTATACGGCAGCTCTACTTGCCGTTGGTGATGCGGCAGTAAGGGGGCTTACCTTCCAATCCGTGTTGTTTCGCTGGCGGGTATTGCCCGCCAGCGAAACGACATCTTTCAAACACCCCCTCTGAGTGCGCCTCGCGGGCTAGAATGAGTTCTCGGATAGCAGGGTCTTATCATTCTCCCGCCGGATGGTGCGCCGCGATACAGGAGATGGCTAAAGCCGTGATTCTTAAAGGGGTTTTGTGGTGACGGGCCAGCGCCCGTCACCACAAAACCGCCTTTTTACCGGCGGCTTCAGCCGCAAAATCTGCCCGGTAAGCGTGGGGCGACGAGAATGATAAAGCCCTGTATCGGATAGGTTTTCTATTGGTAATTTGCCAATAGTTGGCTATAATAAAAACGAATTACCCGCGCGGTGTTTTGCCACTACATGGTACATTCACCCTACATTCTATTTCAGAGGCTGTGGATGAAGACACGATTTTGCTATGTACTGTTAAGCCTATGTTTGCTGAGCGGCCTACTGGCTTTGCCGGCGGCGGCCGATGCGGCGGTCGTCCGGGCCGTCATGTTTTACTCGCCATCGTGCGGTCACTGCCATTACATTGTCAGCGAGGTCTTGCCGCCGCTGTTGGAAAAATATGGCGACCAATTCATGATTGTCGGCGTCAATGTCGCCGAAGAAGGCGGGCAGGCATTGTATCAAGCCGCCATCACGCAGTTTGCCATCCCGGATGAGCGGCTAGGGGTGCCCACGTTGATTATTGGGGATAGCGTTCTGGTCGGTTCCGGCGAAATCCCCGACCAACTGCCAGGACTGATCGAGACGTATCTGGCGCAGGGCGGACTGGATTGGCCCGCCATCCCCGGCCTGGCCGAGGCGCTGGCCGCGAGCGCTCCCACGTCAGAACCGCCCACGCCGTCGCCCACGCCGTTGTCTGCCGCAGTCGTTGAGACTGCGCCCGCTGCCACCGCGGTCGTGCCTACCGCGACGGCGGCCCCTACTATTCCCGGCATCGTTACCGATGATGGCGGTTGGCGCGCGCGCTTTGCCCGCGATCCACTCGGCAACGGCATCTCCATCGCGGTATTGGTGGGGATGATTGTCAGCGTCCTCTACCAGGGGATCGCGCTGACCCGCGCGCCCGGCGAGGCCGCCCTGCGCCGCTGGACGTGGGCCATCCCGCCGCTGGTCGTGCTGGGGGTGATTGTCGCGGGCTATCTGGCCTACGTGGAAACGCAGCAGGTCGCCGCCGTCTGCGGGCCGGTCGGGGATTGCAATGCCGTGCAGCAGAGCGAGTTCGCCCTGCTGTTGGGCTTCCTGCCCATCGCCGTGCTGGGTCTGATGGGCTACGTGGGAATCGGCGCAGCGTGGGGTGTGGCGCGTTATATGCCTGATCCGTGGGCCAACCTCGCAAAGCTGGCGCTGGTGGGGATGGCCTGGTTCGGCATTGCTTTCTCCATCTATCTGACTTTCTTGGAACCGTTCGTCATTGGCGCGACGTGCGCCTGGTGTCTCACCTCGGCGGTGGTGATGACGGCATTGTTCTGGGTGATCGCCCCTTTGGCCTCGTCAACGTGGTCCGCCTTACGCGCCGCTGGCCGTGCGCCGCAGCCCGAACCCTGAAAAAATGCTGAAAATTCGACAGACAGTCGAATGAAAATTTAATTCAAGGAGAATCCTCATGACTGCATTACCCGAAATCGTCACTCAGGCCTGGGAGCAACGGGAAGGCCCCGCTGTGTTGTCCACGGTGGACGCCGCCAGCGTCCCCAACGCGATCTATGCCACTTGTGTCCGCCTTGTTGGGGCGGATACGCTGGTGGTGGCCGACAACTTCTTCAACAAGACCCGCGCGAACATCCTGGCGGGCAGTCAGGCCGCGCTGTTGTTCATCACCAAGGAAGGCAAAGCCTACCAGGTCAAAGGCCGTATTGAATATCACACGGCAGGGCCGGTGTTTGACGAAATGAAACAATGGAACCCGGCCAAACTGCCGGGTCACGCCGCCGCCGCCCTGAAAGTGGAGCAGGTTTTTGCGGGCGGCGAACAACTGGCCTGAAAAGGTCAAATCATTTTTCAGCCAGCATCGCCGCCGGTCTGATGACCGGCGGCGATGCTGATCTTCTGCGCGGTCGTTATATGCGGCTTTGCCGCGCATTTCCCCCAAGGACGTCCCCCCGGCTGTCTGCACTGTGGGCTACCGCCCGTCGCCGCAAAACAGCCTTTTTCCCGGCGGCTTTGGCCGCAAAATTACCCCGGTGGAGCATGCCCGCCTAGAAAGCCCTGCTGTCGAGTTGGTTCGTTTGTATGAGTAGTGTATACTGCTGTTTCAAAGAAAGCTCACTCTACCCCGTGTGGCTTTGCGGCAGTTCTCGTCCGCAACAAAGGCCACGAGGGCCGACGTGAGTTCTTGTTGTTTATGGGCGCGGCGGGCGCCCAGGCACCTTTTCAATCGAGAATCAATTTAAGGAGGGACCGATGAACACTAAAATTCGCCATATCATAGGGGCAACCGTGAGTGGGTTGTTCCTGGCTGTTTTGCTCTTGCTTTTGCACCCCGCAGTGGACGCGCGCCCCCTCGACGAGCCGCCTCCCCCCCGGCGCCCCGGCGCCATCACCGCCGACGGCGCCATCACCGGCGTCGTCACCGGCGACGACACCGCGGCGCCGATTGCCGGAGTGCAAATCTGTGCTTACCGGGAAGCGCCCCACGTTTACCGATGCGCCAGCACAGACGCCGGCGGCGTCTATTCCATCAGCGTGCCGGCCGGCAACTACCAGGTCATCTTTTTGCCGCCGGATTACCACATGAATGAATATTACGATAACGTGCCCTACAACTCACCTAACAGTCACACTCCAGTCGCGGTCGCCGACGACACCGTTACCCCCAACATCAACGCGGGCCTGGCCGTCGGGATGCAGATCGGCGGGCAAGTGACCGACGAGATAACCGGCAATCCGTTGCTGGGCGTCACGGCCTACGTCGAAGACCCCGGGGGTTATTACTACGCCTACGGCAGCACCGGCGCCGATGGCGTGTATACCGCCACCCCCGGATTGCCCGCAGGATCGTACCGGGTGCAATTTGCGGATTACGGAGGGATGTGCGCCACCGAGTATTACTCCAATGTCTATCTCCCCGGCCAGGCAACGCTCGTCACCCTGACCACCGCCAACCTCACCGGCATAGATGCCGTGTTGACGCAGGCGGCGGTGATCACCGGCCTCGTCACCGATGGCGGCCCCTTGAGCAACATCCAGATCGACGCTTATTTCGCCGACGAGGACGCATACGCCAACGGCGCCAGCACCGATGCCAATGGCGTCTATCGCCTGACAGGCCTGGCCCCCATCGCCTACAAACTGCGGTTCTACGATTCCACCGGCCAATATCTGGTCGAATGGCATCAGGATAAGCCCAATTGGGACGCCGCCGACCCCATCTCCCTCACCGGCGGCGTGACGACCACCGTCAACGCGCAACTGACAACAGGCGCGGTCCTCACCGGCACGGTCACAGCGGAGGGCAGCGGCGTTCCCTTGACGCACATTCGGGTCAGTGCCTACGACGCGATCACCGGCGACTCCATCGCCGGCGATTATACCGACGTCCTTGGCGTTTACCGCATCGGTGGACTGGTCGGCGGCGTCTACAAATTGCGGTTCCAGGATTATGCCGGCGTCTACCTGGACGAATATTACGACGACAAACCCGACCTCGCCAGCGCGGACACCATCGTGCTGACGGTCGGTGTGACCACCACGGTGGACGCTGTGCTGACGCCTGGCGCGGTCATCAGCGGCACGGTCACGGACGCTGGCCACGGCACAGGCTTGGACGCCATCAACATTATCGCCTACGACGCCACCACCAACAATTACGCTGGGCAAGGCGCCACCGACGCCGCCGGCATCTACCGCATCGGCGGACTGGCGTCCGGCGGCTACAAGCTCTATTTCTACGACAACGGCGGCATCTACATCGCCGAGTACTACGATGACAAACCCAACCTCGCCGGCGCGGATCCTGTGATGGTGACGGCCGGCGTGACGACCACCGTGAACGCCGCGTTGACGCCTGGTGCGGTCATCAGCGGCACGGTCACGGACGAGAATCACGGCGCCGGCCTGAACAGCGTCACCGTCGTCGCCTATGACGCGGCCACCGACTACTACGTCCGGGAGGATACCACCACCGCCGCCGGCATCTACCGCATCGGCGGACTGGCGGCCGGCAGCTACAAGCTCTATTTTTATGACCCCAGCGGCGTTTACCTGAACGAGTACTACGATGACAAACCCGACCTCGCCAGCGCGGACCCCATCGCGCTGACGACCGGCGTGACGACCACCGTGAACGCCGTGCTGACCCCTGGCGCGGTCATCAGCGGCACGGTCACGGACGAGAGCCACGGCGCCGGCCTGAACAGCGTCACCGTCACCGCCTACGACGCGGCCACCGGCAACTACATCCGGGATGACGCCACTGACGCCGCCGGCGTCTATCGCATCGGCGGACTGGCGGACGGCAGCTACAAGCTCTATTTTTATGACCCCAGCGGCGTCTACATTGCCGAGTACTATGACGACAAGCCCGACCTCGCCAGCGCGGACCCCATCGTACTGACGGCCGGCGTGACGGCCACCGTGAACGCCGCGTTGGCGCCCGGCGCGGTTATCAGCGGCACGGTCACGGACGAGAGCCACGGCGCCGGCCTGCACAGTGTCACCGTTACCGCCTACGACGCGGCCACCGGCGACTACATCCGGGATGACGCCACTGACGCCGCCGGCGTCTATTGCATCAGCGGACTGGCGCCCGGTAGTTACAAACTTTACTTCTACGACTATAATGGCGTCTACGTAAGCGAGTACTATGATGACAAGCCCAACTTTGACATTGCTGACCCGATTGCAGCGACACCCGGCATGACAGTCACCGCGAACGCCGCACTGGCACAAGGCGGGATACTCAGCGGCACGGTTACAGAGGCAGGGAGCGGCCTGCCTCTGGATAACATAGACGTCAACGTCTACGATGCCGCCACCGACGCTTACGTCAAAGACGCCAACACCGACGCGGATGGCATCTATCGCATCAGCGGACTGGCCGCCGGCGGCTACAAACTCTACTTCCGCGATCCTAACAGCGCCTACATGGGCGAATACTACGATGACAAATCCTCCCTGGCGACCGCCGATCCGATTGCCGTGACGGCCGGACTGACGACAACGGCAAATGCCGCCCTGACGGCGGGGGGAGTCCTCAGCGGCGCCGTCACCGAAGAGGGCAGCGGCGCGCCGTTGGCGGGCATCCAGGTCAGAGCCTACGACGCGGCCACCAACACCTCTATTGCCAGTGTCGCCACCGACGCCGCCGGCGTCTACCGCCTCGGCGGGCTGGCAAACGGCGCTTACAAACTACGCTTCAGAGACAGCAGCGGCGTCTATCTGACCGAATATTACGACAATCAGTCCAGCCTGAGCCACGCGGACCTGGTGATGGTGACAGGCGGTATGACGACCACTGCGAACGCGGCCCTGACGCGCGCGGGGACTCTCAGCGGCACCATCACCGAAGAGGGCAGCGGCGCGCCGTTGGAAGCCATTGCCGTCAACGTCTACGAAGCGGCCACCGGCAACTACGTCGCCGCCGCCGACACCGACGCTAACGGCGTCTACCGCCTCGGCGGGCTGGCGGACGGCCTATACAAGCTCTATTTCTACGACAACGGCGGCAACTATCTCAGCGAGTATTATGCAGATAAGCCGTCTTTGTCCGACGCTGATCTGGTGACGGTGACGGCAGGGCTGACCTCCACTGTGGATGCGGCGCTCGCCCACGGCGGGCGCATCACAGGCCGTGTGACCGACGCTGCCTCCGGCGTGGGCATCGCGGGCGTATCGGTGTCGGTCGCGCGCCAGGATGCCAGCAGCCCAGACGGCTCGGCCAGCACGGACGCCGGCGGTTACTACACGACGACTGCGCTCTACACCGGCGTCTACCGAGTCAGATTCAGCCCTCCCCAGCCGTACCACAGCGAGGATTACGATGGGTTCCGGTGGTGGGAGACCTTCACCCCGGTGACGGTGTCTGCGCCGTTGACCACCACCGGCGTGGACGCGACCCTGCACACCGGGCCGCTCATCACCGGATTCGTCGCCGGCCCTGCCCCTCTGGAAGATGTGTACGTTAAAGCCTATCGCGGCGCCGATTCGTATGCGTCGGCCAATGCCTATACCCGCAACGACGGAACGTATCGCCTCGGCCCGCTCGATCCCGATGCTTATCGGATATACTTTGAACCGGACGGCATACACGCCGGTGAATGGTACAGCGATTCGGAAAGCTACCGCGGAGCGGGAGTCGTCACCCTGCTGAGCGACGACGTGACGGACGTGAATGCCGACTTGAGCAACGGTGGGGTTATCAGTGGGACCGTCAGCGGGACAGGCGGCGCTCCGCTCGCGGACGTGTGGGTCTACGTGTACCCGGTTGGAAGTGACAGCTCGGTCGCCTCGGATCGGACAGATGCCGCCGGCTATTACGCCACCCGCCCCGGACTACCTACCGGCGAATACCAGATCAAATTCTCCGCGCCGCCCGGCTACACCACCGAGTGGTACAACGACCGGGGCAACCGGTCCACGGCAACCCCCCTCACGGTCACGTCCGGCGTCACGGTGACGGCGGACGCGCAGTTGGCGCCTTACGCCTGGGGCGCCATCACCGGCGCCGTCACCGCCGCCGACACCGGCCTGCCGGTGAACGTGTGGGTGTACGCCTACAACGCCAGCGGTGCAAACGTGCGGTCGGTCTATGCTTCCGGCGCTTACGTGCTGGACTATCTGCCGCCGGCCGTCTATCGGGTCTACTTCGGTTCTCCACCTGCGCCCTACGTTTCGAGATACTATTCCGACAAGTCCGGCCTATCCGCCGCCGATCTCATCACCGTAACCGCCGGCGTGACAGTCACGAATATCAACCAGGCGCTCCCGCGCGGCGGCGCGATCCACGGCGTCGTTACCGACACGGCCACTGGCGCCGGCATCCCCGGCGTCCACGTCTATGCCCGGCGGGTGGTCGGCAGTTGGACTTCCAAAGAGACCTACACCGGGGTAGACGGAACCTATCGCCTGGAAGGCTTGCCGGATGGCGGCTACAAAGTGCAGTTCACCTCGCCCCCGCCCTTTGTCTGCGAGTGGTATGACGACGTCCTGCTTGAAAATGCCGCCGCCATCGTCACCGTGACGTTGGGGGCTACGGTGAACGCGCATGCGGCGCTAGGGACGGGCGGCGTCGTCACCGGCGTCGTCACTGCCGCCGACACCGGCGCGCCGTTGGCGGGCGCTTATGTCTACGTGTACAGTTCTACCACGGGCGCGTTCATCACCGGAGTCTATGTCGGCAGGGATGGTGCGTACCGCACCCCTGGTCTGCCCGCCGGCGACTACTGGATTTATTTCAGCGTGGGGCCGTGGGCTATGTACTGGCCTGAATGGTACATGGATGCCCACACCACTGGTGACAGAATTTCGGTCACGGTGCCGTCCGCCGGCGCGATCCCCAACATAGATGCCGCCTTGGAACGCGGCGGATCCATCAGCGGCTGGACCTACAGCCAGGCGACGGGGCGCCCGTTGAACGATGTGTACGTCGCCGCGCACTATGTCGCCGCCCAGGGCTACGTGGATTACGACTACAGCAACGACTGGGGGTTTTATCAGATAGACGGCCTGCCGAACGATCTGTACAAAGTCTACTTCTCCAGGAATGGGTATGTGGCGCAGTGGTACGACCAGGCGGCGGACTTCACCGCCGCGCTTACCGTGACCGTCAACGCGTCGTCCGAGGTGTCGAACGTGAACGCCTATCTGCGCTCCCCCCACGGAGTCTACCTGCCGCTCGTGCTGCGCAACGGAGAATAGCGCGGACGGCTAAAGTCGTTGGTTTTAGACGTTTTGCGGTGATGGACTCCCGCCCGTCACCGCAAAACGCTCTTTTTATCGGCAGCTCTAGCCGAAAAATCACCCCGTGAGGCGCGCTCACCGAGACGGATGAAGCCCTAACACCAAAACCATGAAGGTTGACCCATCAAGCGGGGCGCTATATAATCAAGTCTCAGCGGGGACTACGGACAGATTTTTTCATCTACTGACGCTATCTTTTCCTTCGGAGAACGGCTCATGACGCGACCGGCGACCATACCGCCAACCTATCAAGTGGATTTTGAACCCATCGGCAAACGGGTGGATGTGACGCCGGACACTACGCTCCTGGAAGCGGCGCGGCGGGCGGGCATCGCGCTGACCGCGACGTGCGGCGGGATGCACAGCTGCGGCCGGTGCCGGGTGATCATGCTCGCGGGTCATGTATCCCCCGCCGATGAGGGCGAAAAGGCGCTCCTGACCGAGTCGGAGTTGCAAAGCGGCTACCGGTTGGCGTGCAGCGCGCGCGTTCAAAGCCGGGTCAAAGTGCATGTCCCCCCAGCGTCCCTTGTCACCGGCCAACGTTTGCAGGTGACGGGCGAATCGGCCGGTCTGACGCCTGATCCGCCGATCTGGGCTTACCCGTTAGAAGCGCCGCCGCCCACCCTGCACGATCCCCGCGCCGACCTGGAACGGCTCACAGCGGCGCTGCCCCAGGGAACCGGCGCGAGCCTGCCCGTCGTCCGCCAAATCACTGAAACCGCACGCACGCACGACTGGCGCTTGACCGCCTACCTGCGGGACGCCGAAATCGTGGGCGTCGCGCCGCCGGGAGCGGGGCCAGTGGGCGTGGCTGTGGACCTGGGCACCACTAAAATCGCGGCCAGCCTTGTTGATCTGACGGACGGAACCGAGTTGGCCGCAGCGGGAGCATTGAATCCGCAAATCGGCTACGGCGAGGACGTCATCAGCCGCCTGACCTACGCCCTGCGCGGCCCCGCAGGCGCGCACACACTGGCGGCGCTGGCGCGAGAGACGCTAGACGCCCTGTTGGGCGACCTGACCGCACAGGCAGAGGTCAATCGGACGCAGGTGGCGGAGATTTGCCTGGTGGGCAACACAGCGATGACGCATCTGCTGCTTGCGCTGCCGGTGAGCCAGTTGGCGTCCGCGCCCTACGTGGCCGCGACGCACCGGGCGCTGGACGTGCGGGCCGCCGACCTGGGGCTGGCCGCCGCGCCGGGCGCCTACGTCCACGTACTGCCCGGCATCGGCGGGTTCGTGGGCGCGGATCACGTGGCGATGCTCCTGGCCGGTGGGCTGGATGAGATGGCGCACGTGACGTTGGGGATTGACGTGGGGACGAACACCGAAATTGTGCTCGCCCGACCCGACCAGGGCGCGCTAACCTCAACGTCGTGCGCCTCCGGCCCGGCGTTTGAGGGCGCGCACATCGGCCACGGGATGCGGGCCGCGTCCGGCGCCATCGAAGCGGTGGCGCTGACCGAAACCGGCGCGCAGTTGAAGACCGTGGACGACGCGCCCGCCATCGGGCTGTGCGGCTCCGGCATGATTGACGCCGTGGCCGAGTTGCGCCGGTGGGGGCTGCTCAACGCGCGCGGGCGGTTCGAGCGCGATCATCCACGGGTGCGAAGCGAGCCTCATGGGCCAGAGTTCGTGCTGGCGTCCGCCGCCCAGGGCGGAAGTCGGAGCGATGTGGTGATCACGCAAAAAGACATCAATGAGTTTCAGTTAGCCAAAGGCGCCATCTGCGCCGGGGTGGAGAGTCTGCTCGAGGCCACGGGGACTTCGCCGGAGGATGTGCGCGAGGTGGTCATCGCGGGGGCGTTTGGGGCGTTTCTGAACGTGCAGAACGCGCTGGCTATCGGGCTGCTGCCCCCGCTGCCTCACGCGCGCTACCGGCAGGTGGGCAACGCGGCCCTGGTGGGCGCCCGATACGCGCTGGTATCGCGCCGGATGCGGGAGCGCGCCCAGGCCATCGCCGCGCAAACCCGCTATTTGGAATTGACCACCTACCCCCAATTCAAGCGGCGCTTCGCGCTGGGGATGGGCTTGGGGAGTAGGGAGTAGGGAGTAGGGAGTAGGGAGTAGGGAGTAAGGGACATCTTCCCTTTACTCCTTACTCCTTACTTCTTACTTCATAACTGGACATTGGCGAAAATGCTGATTCCCGGCGAAATAAATGGCCTTTGACAAAAAATATCCGGCTCTTTACGCCGTCTTTTAGCAACACAAACCTACCCAGAAACAATGATGCGTTTTCTGGTTGATTTGGTGTATTTATGAAACGTTTTGGCAAAGAAACAATCTCAAAGGAGTATGTTCGCTCCTTAACTGGCAAAACCGACTTTGAGTCGAGGGATAAATCATCCCTGGAGCTATGCTTTTAACATCCCTATCACGGACAATGTCCGTAGCGATCAATAGACCACCGGTGCTTGGATATGCTTATTGCCAAGATTGTTTGCAGTGCCGTCAGTTTCAGATGTTAACAGCATATACCTAAAATTCGCCAGAGTCCAATTCATAATTACAGAAAGGAGCAATGTATGCAGATAATTGGTGAAAAAATCAATGGGACGCGCAAGCAGGTGAAGCAGGCGATTGCCGACCGGGACGTGGACTTCATCCAAAGGCTGGCCCGCCGCCAGGCGGAGGCCGGTTCGACGTGGCTCGATGTGAACGCGGGGACGCCGCCCGATCGAGAGCCGGACGATCTGGTGTGGTTGGTGGAGACGGTGCAGGCTGTGGCGGACGTGCCGCTGTGCCTCGACAGCGCCAATCCGCAGGCGTTAGCGGCGGCGCTCAAGGTCGTCAACCAGACGCCGATGATCAACTCGATCAGCGGCGAGCCGCAGCGCTTGGAGAACGTGCTGCCCTTCGTTGTCGAACACGGCTGCTCGGTCATCGCGCTGGCGATGGACGACAAGGGCATCCCCGAAAGCAGCGAGGCGCGCCTGGCGGTGGCCCGCCGCGTGCTGGAAGCCACCCGCGCCGCCGGCGTCCTCGACGCGCGCGTGTACGTGGACGCGCTGACCCTGACCCTCAGCACCGACGTCCAGAGCGCGATGCTCTTCTGCGACACCGTCCGGGCGGTGCGCGCCGAATACCCGGACGTTCATTTTGTGTCGGGCTTGAGCAACATCTCGTTCGGCCTGCCGGCCCGTTCCTACATCAACCGCGCTTTTCTGACGCTGGCGCTGGCGGCGGGCCTGGATTGCGCGATTCTCGATCCCCTGGATCGCGAACTCAAGGCCACACTGCTGGCCGCCGAACTGGTGTTGGGCCGCGACCGCTATTGTCTGACGTACACCCGCGCCTACCGCGCCGGGGCTTTCGACAAGCCTTAGATTTTTTTTCACCGCAAAGGACGCGGAGAACGCGGAGGAAATTGTTAAAGAAATCTCTGCGCCCTCAGCGTTCTCGGCGGTAAAATCCCGTACAGAAGTAAATATTTCATTCACCTAAAGGAGGTTCGTTATGTCGCAACAATTGATTGACGCCATCGCCGATATGAGGGAAGACGAAGCCCTCGCATTGGTCGAAGAGTTGGCAGGGAGCGGCGCGCCGCCGTTGGCAATTCTCAACGATGTCAAGACGGCCATGGACATCATCGGCCAGCGCTACGAGGAGAGCGTGTACTTTTTGCCCGAACTGGTGCTGGCCGGGGAGATGTTGAACCAGATCATGGAGGTGCTCAAACCCTCCCTGGCCGAGACTGCGGCGGAGAAAAGCCTCGGCAAGGTGCTCATCGGCACGGTCAAGGGGGACATCCACGACATCGGCAAGGACATCGTTGGCTTCATGCTCAAGGTCAGCGGCTTCGAGGTGCGCGACCTGGGCGTGGACGTGCCCGCGCCGAAGTTCGTCGAAGCCGTCCGGGAGTTCCAGCCGCAGGTGGTCGGCCTGAGCGGGTTCCTGACGCTGGCCTTCGACGAGATGAAGGCGACCGTCGCGGCCATCGAGAAAGCCGGCCTGCGCGATCAGGTGAAGATTATGATCGGCGGCGGGCAGATTGACGACGCCGTCAGGGAATACACCGGCGCGGACGCCTACGGCAAGGATGCGATGGCGGCCGTCAAATTAGCCAAAAGTTGGGTAGGGGGGTAACGATGGACAAGCAAAAGGCTCCACTATCGGCAGAGGAAAAGCTGGAAGCAGCGTTTCAAAGATTGCTTTCACCGAAAGACCCGGCGGGGAACGACCTCCAATTCCAGAGCGCGGAGGCCAAGGCCAACTACCAGGCCAGCATCACCCGGATCAAAGATGCCATCCAGTTGCGGGAACCGGATCGGGTGCCGGTCACGGTGCTGCCGAGCATGTTTCCCTATCTGAATGCCGGGATGACCGTCGAGGAGGCCATGTACGATTATGAAAAATGCACCACGGCCTTCAAAAAATTCGTCCTGGAGTACCGGCCGGATATGCACATCGGCGCGTCGGCGCCGGGGCCGGGCAAATTCTACGAACTGCTCGACTACAAACTGTATTCCTGGCCGGGCCACGGCGTCGCGCCGGAGCATTGCTACCAGTGCAACGAGGCGGAATATATGAAGGCAGACGAGTACGATCTGCTGATCAGCGATCCGTCGTTCTATTTCAGGAATTTCTACCTGCCACGTATCGGCGGCGCCTTCGAGGGCTTTAAGATGCTCGCGCCGTTTACCAGCATCCTGGAGATGTACGGGTTGGCCTTCAACTTCGTTCCCTTCGCGCTGCCTCCCGTGCAGGCCAGCTTCCAGAAGTTGTTTGAGGCCGGGGCCGAAGCCCTGAGATGGGTCATGGCGATGGGCGCCAGCGATGGCGCATTGACCGCCATGGGCTTCCCCAACATCATCGGCGGGTTCACCAAAGCGCCGTTTGACGTCATCGGCGACACCCTGCGCGGCACCAAGGGGATCATGCTGGACATCTACCGCCGGCCCGACAAGCTGATTGCGGCCCTGGAACACCTGACGCCCATCATGATTGCGATGGGGGTGAGCGCGGCGCAGCAGACCGGCAATCCCCTGATCTTCATACCGCTGCACAAGGGCGCCGACGGCTTCCTGTCCGACGAGCAGTTCAAGAAATTCTACTGGCCCACCCTCAAACAGGTGATGCTCGGCCTGATCGAGAACGGCTGCATCCCCTTCCCCGCGCTGGAAGGACACTGGGAATCGCGCCTGGACGTGATCCAGGACGTGCCACGGGCCACGACAGCGTGGATGGTGGATCAGAGCGACATGGTGAAGGTCAAGCAAACGTTGGGGCAGAACGCCTGTCTCATCGGCAACGTGTCCTCCTCCATGCTGAAATTGGGCACCCCGCAGGACGTGCGAGATTACGCTAAAATGCTGATTGACACGGCCGGCAAAGGCGGCGGCTTCATCATGAGCAACGGCGCCTTCTTCGACGAAGCCAAACCGGAAAACGTCAAGGCGATGGTCGAATTCACCAGAGAATACGGCGTCTACAAATAGACATCCGATGGAGGAATGGCTTTCGCCGGTGGACAGCGTCCACCGGCGAAAGCCATCTACAGACCCATGCGCATCTACTTTACCCGCCACGGCGAGAGCCAGGCAAATCTGCTGCACGAAATCTCCAACCGGGGGCTGCGGCACGGGCTGACCCGCCAGGGCCGGGAACAGGCTGAGGCGCTGGCCCGGCGGCTGAAAGGCCGCCCCATCGCCCGCGTCTACGCCAGCCCGGTGCTGCGCGCCATCGAAACCGGCATCCTCCTGGCCCACCGGCTGGACGTGGAGTACGAAATCACCGACGCCTTGCGGGAATACGACTGCGGCATGTTCGAGGGGCGCTCGGACGAGGCCGCCTGGCAGGGGTGGCAAACCCTGTTCGACGCCTGGGTCCTCCATCACCGGTGGGAGCAGCGGCTTGAGGGCGGCGAGAGCTTCTACGACATCCGGGCGCGGTTTGAGCCGTTCATCGAGGGGCTGGTCAGGCAGTATGGGGAGAGCGACGCGGAAGTGGTGTGCGTGGCGCACGGCGGCCTGTACTGGATGATGCTGCCGCTCGTGCTGAAGAACGTGGACGCGGCGCTGATTGCGCAGTACGGACTCGACTACACCACGTGCATCGTGGCGGAAGCGTATCCGGCGGGCCTGTTCTGCGTGGAATGGAACGGGCGTCCGGTGGCCGCGCCTAAAGATTGATCACTGCGAGGAAGTCGCGGTTGGTGGGGTACTGCGCCAACAGGTCTCCGAGTTGGCGGAGCGCCCGGCGGGGCGAGCGTTCTGCCAGCGCCCGGCGCACTTTGGCGATGCGCCGCGCGTCCTCCGGTGTATAGAGGCGCTGCTCCTTGCGCGTGCCGCTGGCCCGCACATCCAGCGCCGGAAATAGCCCTTCCTCGGCCAGTTCCCGGCTGAGGACGATTTCACAGTTCCCCGTGCTTTTGAATTCCTCGTAGATCACCTGATCCATCCGCGAGCCGGTATCCACCAGCAGCGTCGCCAGGAGCGTGACCGATCCGCCGCCCTCGACGGCGCGCGCCAGCCCGAAGAACCGCCGCGGCAGTTCCAGCGCGCCCGCGTCGAGGCCGCCGGAGAGCGTGCGCCCGCCGCCGGTGCCGGCTCCCCGGCGATTGACGGCGCGCACCAGCCGCGTGAGGCTGTCCACCAGCACCACCACATCGTGGCCACATTCCAGCTCAACGCGGATGTGGGCCAGCATCAACTCCGCCAGGGCGACATGCTCTGCCGGGCTTTGGTCGCTGGAACTGGCGTAGACCTCAGCCTGGGCGGTGCGGCGGAAGTGAGTGACTTCCTCCGGGCGCTCGTCAATGAGAAGCACGAGAATCCGCGCCTCCGGGGACACGGTGCGGATGCCCTGCGCGATCTGTTCCAGCAGCAGCGTCTTACCCGCCTTGGCCGGCGCCACGATCAACCCGCGCGCGCCCTTGCCGATGGGCGCCAGCAGGTCAATGAGACGCAGGCTTATCACCGGGCTGGCGCCGAAGTCAAAGCGCTCGTGGGGGTCTATGGCTTGCAGTTGCTCAAAGGGCGTGCGCTGCCGGAAAGCCGCCGGCGTCAGGCCGCAGATCGTGGTTACAGAGGTCAGCGTTTGCCCCGCCGCATCCAGGTCGCCGGCGATAAGCGCGCCCGGAACCAGGCCATACTCGCCGACCAGCCGGGCCGGGACGCGCGCCACGACCTGCTGCCGCGCTGTTTCGAGCAGCACGCCGGCGCCGCGCGCCGTGCTTTTGAAAATACCTTTAACCGTTTCTGTCATTCTTTTCTCCAATACCCTGGTGCGCGCCGCAGGCCGTTGTGCGTTGACATCGTCGCGCGCTCACTTTGCCGGCGTCAAAGACAGCGACGCAGTGTCCATCTTCACGTCACAATGGGCGACGACAAACGCCCAACGATCCGCTGCCTCTTCGATGATCTTGGCGGTGGGCTTGCCCATGCCGTGTCCGGCCTTGGTCTCGATGCGAATCAGCACCGGCGCGTCGCCGGCCTGGGCGTGTTGGAGCGCCGCCGCGAATTTGAAGCTGTGCGCCGGAAAAACGCGGTCGTCGTGGTCGGCGGTGGTAATCAGCGTCGGCGGGTAGTGTACGCCGACCTTGACGTTGTGATAGGGCGAATAGGCCAGCAAAGCCTGGAAATCGGTCGCGTCGTCCGGCGAACCGTAGTCTGAAGTCCACGCCCAACCGATGGTCCATTGATGGAAGCGCAGCATGTCGAGCACGCCGACTGCGGGCAGGCACGCGCCGTACAGATCCGGCCGTTGGGTGAGGCACGCGCCCACGAGCAGCCCGCCGTTGCTCCCGCCGCCGATGGCTAATCTGGGCGTGCTGGTATAGCCGTTGGCGATCAACCACTCCGCCGCCGCGATGAAATCGTCGAAGACGTTTTGCTTGTTGATCAGCCGCCCGTCATCGTGCCACACCTTGCCGTATTCGCCGCCGCCGCGCAGGTTGGCCTGGGCATAGACGCCGCCCAACTCCATCCACACCAGAAGGGTCGCCGAGAAAGCGGGCAGCATGGGGATGTTGAACCCGCCATAGCCGTACAGGAAAGTCGGCGTGTCGGGGTTGGGATGCACGTCCTTGCGATGTGTGATGAACATCGGCACGCGCGTGCCGTCCTTGCTGGCGTAGAAGACCTGTTCGGTGACGTAATCCGTCGGGTCGAAGCCGACTTGGGGGCAGCGGAAGACGGCGCTTTCGCCGCCGGAGAGCGTGGCGCGGTAAATCGTTCCCGGTGTGGTGAAACTGGTGAACGGGTAGAAAATCTCGTCGTCCGCGCGCCGCCCGCTGCATCCCGCCACCTGACCGAGTCCCGGCAGCGCGATCTCGCGGACAAGCCGTCCTTCTTTGTCCAACACACGCATCTCGCTGTGCGCGTCGTGCATGGTGATGGCGACAAACCAGTCCTGCACCAGCGTTACACTTTGCAGCGCGTCGTCCGATTCGGGCACGATTTCGCGCCAGGCCGTGCGTTCCGGTTGGCGGATGTCAATGGCGATGACGCGCTCCTTGGGCGCGTCGAGATCGGTCCGAAAATAGAAGAGCGGGCCATCGTTGCCCAAAAAGCCGTACGCGGCGTCGAAGGTGTTCAGCAACTCGATCACCGGCGCGGTCGCGTCCTGCAAATCCCGGTAAAAGACGCCGTTTTCGCGGTTGGTTCCCAGCCAGACGGTGATGATGAGGTAGCGGCCATCCTCGGTCACATCGCCGCCAAATCCCCACTCTTTCTGATCGGGCCGTTCGTAGACCAGCGCGTCATCGGCCTGCGGCGTGCCCAGGCGGTGGTAGTAAAGCTTGTGGAAGTAATTGGCGCTTTTGAAGGCTTCGCCTTCTTTGGGCGCGTCGTAGCGGCCGTAGAAAAAACCGGCGTTATCCTTGGTCCACGCCGCGCCGGAGAATTTGCTCCATTCGACTAAATCCGCGCGGTCGCGCCCGGTGTCCACCTCGCGCACGCGCCAGGTCAGCCAGTCCGAGCCGGACGCTGACAGCGCGTAGGCCAGCAGCCGCCCGTCATCGCTGATGGCCCAGTTGGTCAGCGCCACCGTGCCGTCCTCCGAAAGTCCATTGGGATCGAGCAAGGCCTGCGGTTCGGCGTCCAGAGCCTCCATCCAGTAAAGTACGGCCTGATTTTGTAACCCCGTCTGCTGGGTGAAGAAGTAGCGCCCACCGTGCTTGTACGGCGTGCCGAACTTGTCGTAGTCCCACAGTTGGGTCAGCCGTTGGCGGATTTTCTCGCGGGCTGGGAGTTGCTCCAGGTACGCGAAAGTGAGCTGGTTTTCGGCTTCAACCCACTGGCGGGTCTGCTCGGAATCCAGATCTTCTAGCCAGCGGTAGGGATCGGGCACGGCGACGCCGTGTAGCACGTCAACGTGGGAGGTGCGTTCAGCAGGGGGGTACGTGAAGGCCATCTTGGGTTCTCCTTTTTCATTTGGGGCTTCAAAGAGCCTTGGGCCTTGAAGCTGGATTGTCCATTCAGTTGGGATAATAACTCGAAAAGAAGAACTCGTCAACGCTTACTTCCTTGACAACCACCGCCGCTCCGCCATAATCATGGTTGGATGAAAAAAAACTTCTCAACGGAATTTAACGGACATCTTTCCGTTTAATCCGGTCAATCCGTCGAGGCCATTTTCCAGGAGTGGAGATCTAATGAACATTGGTATCATTGTTTATTCCCAGAGCGGACACACTCTGAGTGTGGCCGCGCAGTTGCAGGAGACGTTGTCGGCGGACGGCCACGCTGTGACGTTGACGCAACTGGAGACGGTCGCGCCACTGCAAATGGGCGATACGACCGCCGAACTCAACACCATACCTGAGGTTGGTGCTTACGACGCCCTGGTGTTCGCCTGCCCGGTGCGCGGCGGGACGCCGGCGCCGCCGATGCGCGTCTTTTTGGAGCAGGTTGCTTCATTGGAGGGCAAAAAGGTCGCCTTGTTGGTGACGGGTTTTTTCCAGGCCAAGTGGGGCCGCGAGCAAACGCTCGCGCAGATGCGGGCGTTGTGCGACGCCAAGGGCGCGTCTGTCTGCGGGGTGGGGAGTGTGGGGTGGTCCAGCCTGCGCCGCAAGCAGCAGATCGCGCGGGCAATGGCTGATTTGCGTCAGGTGTTCTAACTAAGAACCTATCCGAAAATTATAGCGGCGTTGGGCCGCTGCGCCGGGTCTTGCGGCTAAATCCGCTTTCAGGAAGGTATTTTTTCGTGGGCGGGCGTAGCCCGCCCACGAAAAAATACCCTTCAAACCGCGCCTTTAGGCGCAAATCGTGGGCCAAAACGAATTTTCGGATAGATTCTAAGGCTGGGTGTAAGTTGCGCCACCTGCCGCCATCAGTCGGGAGTTTGGTGACAGGTTTCCCTGAAGATGGTCAACCGGATAGGGCGTGTGGGGGAAATTATGTAAGAAAACTCCCAAACTTGAGAGGGGGGAATGTCCGCCAGCGCGCTAAACACGCTATCTCACTCTGGCCCTGCCAAGTTTGGGAGTTCAGAAGGCAACTTGTTCCGCTGTTGCGGACTGCGGTTGTCGTATTTGGCGCGCTATACGATGATAATCCCGTTATCCCCTTCGTAAGCGTCGGCTTCTGGGTCGTTGAACCAGACGTTCTGGGCGGCATTGTAGTAGCGGAAGGCATATCGCTTGCCTTTGGTCAACTCGATTGCCACACTGTAGGTCCCATTGCTGCGTTTCTTCAGCGGATGGGCGGTTTTGTCCCAGTGGTTGAATTCTCCCACGACTGTGGCCTCGGCGTTGGGGGTGTCGGCGGGCAGCGCGAATGTCACCCGCACCTCATTGCTGTTACGTTTTCCTTGTCGGCTAATCATGTTCCTCTCCTTGTTTTTAATTTATTGATCGATCCCGGTGAAGCGTTAGAAGCCCCCTTTTCACCGGCATCCGGCCCATTCCCCGTGAGCTGGACAGAGAAAGTATACCATAGCTTGACCACATGTGAATATCACTAGCTTCGCCCGCGACTGCCGCGCCGCAAGGGCGCGCGTTAGCCCCATTTAGATGCGCCGAATTCATCGGCTACTTCGTAGGCCAGGCCCAACTCCGCGCGCAGTTGTTGCAGCAGCGCCCGCGCGGCCCAGTTGAAGCGCGCACATTCTTCCAGCGTCCATGGCGTTGGCCCGGCGGGATTGTCCCAATTGAGCGAGGTATCGTACCACGCCACCAGCCGTTCCACCTCCTGGCGTGTTTCAGGTGGCAGCGGCAGTTGTTCCGGTGTGATCGCAATGCCGTAAGCGGCGCGGGCCGCGTCGTTGCCGCTCCACAGGCACACCCCCGACCCGGCATCGAAGAAATAGCGCAGCCGGTAGCACGCTGTATCATGTTGTTGACTTGGGCTAGTTGTTGTCAAAGGTATCAATCACCTGCACGGACCCTGATCGGATATGCCATTCAACGGTCGGCATACAACCGTTATCGAATGCAAGAATGGTGCCCTCTGAAATAAATCTGGCTATAAACATAAAAGGTGAGGGGACTGTATAAGGCGTTACATCATCCTCCAGAATCAGTCCGCCCCAATTTCCTTCTTGATCTGATAGCGGCGTAAAACCATCGCGTCTTAAATCATCGAGCAAATTTCCACCATAGGTTTGGGAGGCCAACTCGATCGAGCCGGCATCGAGAATACAATTTTGACGACCGGGTGAATGTACGTCTACAAGAATCCAGGAGCCGCCTTCTTCAGGTAACATAAAGCCTCCTCAACCTGCCGGCAGGCGACGGTGATGAACCGGAAAAATAGCCGGGTAATCGTGCAGCGTGTCGAGCGCAGACGCATCGAGAAATTCGCCGCTGCCCGAATCCACCACATAGCACCACGTTTCGTCCTCGGCGTATTGCCACAGCCTGGCTTCCGAGGTGAGGGCGCTGTCCGGCGGCAGGGCGTTTTCCCATTATCAGGAAGTTCTTTTTAGCGCCATGATCTCTTTTGCGGACAAGGGCGCTGGTGGAATAGGGCCGATGTCGAACACATCTTCGTCCGGATACTTTTCCTGCACGCGATAAAACGCGCCATCAGGTGTAACCAGGAGCCAGTCGCTTGTATTGGACCCCGGCGGATAGGGATCGTAGGCGGCGATTATCAGCTCGGATGACAAGGCTTTGGCAAGGGCCGCGCCCAGGTCCAGGATTGAATTCTTGTACAGATATTTTCCCCAGTAGCGGGTTATCATGTGGATGGTCAGGTAAAGTTCGTATCCTTCTGCCTGAACTTCATACTCATAGTATAACGTCGCCTCGCTGTCGTCCATACTTATTGCGGCGTATTCGCGGATGTGGGATACCTCTATGCCCAATATGCGACTCAGCGCCAACCTGGCAGATTCCAGTGGTACGGCAGTTCGGAAAATGAATTGATATTCATTCTGATATGCCATTGGGTTCCTTTTTCACTTAAGGTCGGGGCGAAGCGCGATGTAAAAAACGCCATCAATGGCGCGTGCGACGCGATCCACTGCGTCTGCGATGGACTGCCCCGGACGTAGCCGGCAGGCAATGCCCGGATGACCGCCGGGCGGAGCCTCGACCAGCTCAACCTGGAGTTCGTCGAACAGCTTGCGAATCGCGGCCAGATCGAGCGTTTCCACCGGGACATAGGTCGCGTTGTGTTCCCGGTACAGATATTCAAAGGTCTGGTGGCCATCATCCACGCGAATCCCGTTGCCGTCGTCGGGGTGGATATACACGGTTTCCAGGTTCTCGCAGCGCACTTCAAGGGCGTGCGCTGTTCCACATTCCAAATCTGCGTCACCACCAGGGTCGCTCATTTAGGAGGCTCCGTTCTTTCTCTCACCAACCACTCGACAAGGTGAGTGTCATTACCCGCTCCGGCGCGCCCGGCAGGCAGGCTACCCGCCGGCCAAAGCCCGCATGCGGTCAGCGATGGCGGCCAAAGTCTCCCAATTTTCCAGGTACGCATGATACGCCAGGCGCTCAAGCCCGATGTGCAGATAGCTGGCCAAAAGCCGGGCGTCCTTGTTTTCCGGGGCGTAGCCCTTTTCCAGCCAGCGCTGCTCGAGCGCCGATCTCAAGGATGCGACATTCAACTGGGGATGCCAGGGCGCCCAGAACTCGAACCACGCCAGATCGTACAGGTGGTCGCCGTATACCGAGCAGCCCCAATCGAGCACGCCGGTGATTCGCGCTCCGTCCACCAGCACATTGCGATTCATCAGGTCGCAGTGCAGCAAACAGCGCGGAACCGCATCGTCCACGATCTTTTTCAGCAAATCGAATCCCCACGCAAACGTCGCCGCGCCGTGGGACGACCGCGCCAGCCGTTCACGCCACCCGTGACTGCGTTGATCCGGCGTGTCCTGGTCTACCGACAAGAGCCGGCTGGCCCAACCAGAATGGCCCGCATTCCCATCCGCGCCCCATCCCCCAAACCCCACCGTGGCGGTCAAGTCAGCCGTGCGCAGCGCTTCCAGCGCCGCCACGACGGCGGGGAGCAGCGCCATCCACTGCTCCGCGCTCACCTCCTCCAGCGGCAGACCGTAGACGCGCTGCGAAATGGCGTAATAGCCATCCAATGCCGGCCCGATCTCGAGAACCTGGGGAATGGGCAAATCTGGCGTGGCGTAGGCATGAGCCAGCTGATCCTTTTGAAAATCATCAACGTATGGGCCAAAACGAATCACAAGCGCCTGACCGTCACACGAAAAGCCAAAACATCGCGACCAGGCGCCTTCTCCTATCTGGACGACCTGTGCAGGTTCAACGCCCAGATGGTCGGTCAGAAATGAGCGGGCCTGTTGCACGTCTATGGTATGGTCGTTAGCCATTTTTGATTGACCTCAAGGTGTACAAAATGTGTGTTCCATGTTGTGCATTCCTTGCGCGCGCACTCAGGCCCTTATACCGGTCGGTGAGCCGCTGCGCAAACCCGGCATCCTCCGGCAAAATATCCGCCGGTGAGCTTGTCCCAAAGACGTGCGCCAGACCGTCCAGCGTCGCATTGACCGCATTGCGCCACAGAGGCCACTCGACTTCAAAGCCGCGATAATAGGTGCCGACGAATCCGGCGACC
>Ga0116144_10000987_pt1 | contig 36195 bp, 31 predicted proteins | sample AD_UKC035_MetaG_FD_89746 | JGI IMG/M metagenome (GOLD analysis project Ga0116144, IMG submission 89746) | Active sludge microbial communities of municipal wastewater-treating anaerobic digesters from USA - AD_UKC035_MetaG | ecosystem: Engineered > Bioreactor > Anaerobic > Digestate | place: USA...
GACTCCACGACTTTTCCCAGACTGCGCTGGGAACATGGGCTTCGCCTGCGGCGAGCAGCACCGCCGGATCGCGCGGGCAACATCGACAACATGTTGGTAGATATTTTCTGACAAGGGGCTAGCGTTAGGCGGGGATCCAGGTCCGCCATAAACACTTGCCAGCAACCCGCATTCGCCCTACGACATCGCCATGCAAGTCCCTCGGGTCCTGACCCTCGTCAGCCGTGATCGGCCGGGCATCGTCGAACTGCTGGCACGGATCGTCGCCGACCACGGAGGCAACTGGCTCGAAAGCCGCATGTGCCGCCTCGGCGGCGAGTTCGCCGGCATCCTCCGAATCCACATTCCCGCCGAGCAGGAACCCGCCCTGCGCCACACGCTCAATGCCCTGCGCGATCAGGGCTTGACCGTGGAAGTTCATGCAGCAGAAAGCGAATCCCCCGCGCCACGCTCCCGGGCCACCCTCGAGCTGGTTGGTCATGACCGCCCCGGCATCGTGCGCGAAGTGTCGGCAACGCTCGCCCGACACGGGGTCAACGTCGATGAACTAACCACCGAGTGCTCGAGCGCTCCCATGACCGGCGAACCCTTGTTCAAGGCCCGGGCCCGGCTGCACCTGCCCGATGCCTGCGACCGAACCAGCCTCCAGCAGGAACTCGAACGGATTGCCTCGAATCTGCTCGTCGATCTCGACTTCGATTCGACACCTCCCGCCTCCTGAGCCCCGCCCCCCCCGAACGTGAAAGGACTGCCCCATGCCTGAAAGCAACCGCAAACGACTGCCCCGCCGTGACTTCCTCAAACTGACGGCTGCCTCGGCAGGCGCCTGGACCGCTCTGCAGGGCAACGCCGGCACCAGTCACGCCAGTCACCCCAAAGACGCAACGGCATCACACCCGCCCCGCTCCCGCGGAAGCGCCAAGTTCAACACCGAGTACGCCGGACCGCGTCTCAACCGGGTCGCCTTCCCCATGGGCGGCATGGGAGCCGGCATGCTCTGCCTCGAAGGAACCGGGGCGCTCTCCCATGTCTCGCTGCGCCATCGCCCCGAGGTCTTCAACGAGCCCATGATGTTCGCTGCCCTCTGCGTCAAGGGCACAACCCCCGTCGCGCGCGTCATCGAAGGCCCCGTTCCCGCCTGGAAGCTCTTCGGCATGCCCGGATCCGGCAACGGCGCCGCAGGGACCGCTTTCGGCCTGCCGCGATTCCGAACCGCCTCCTTCCACACCCATTTCCCCTTCGCCACCGTCAGCGTCCGCGATCCCCAGATCCCCCTCCAAATCCGCATCACCGGATGGAGCCCCTTCGCTCCCGGGGACACCGACGACTCGAGCCTGCCGGTGGCCGCCCTCGAATACGCGTTCGTCAACCGGACCCGGCATCCGGTCGAAGCCGTGTTCTCCTTCAATGCCAGGAACTTCATGGCCACCAGCGGCGGTGCCCAGGCCGTCAAAGCAACCCCGGAAGGCTTCGTCCTTTGGAATGCCGCCGCAAAAGACAAGTCCTGGGAGGAAGGCGCCTTCGCTGTCACCGTCAGCGACCCCGCCCTGCACGTGAATCATGCCTGGTTCCGCGGCGGCTGGTGGGACGCCCTGACCATGGCCTGGAAGGACATCGCGGAGGGCGCCTGCTATGACCGGCCGCCGGTCGCCTCGGGCAACCCCTCCCCCGGAGCCACCCTCTTCGTCCCGTTCCGCCTCGAGCCGGGTCAGTCGAAGACCATCGCCGTCCGATTCGCCTGGTTCGTCGGCCAAACCAACCTGCGCATCGGCAAGGACCCCTCGACGCCCTCCCCGGTCGAAGGCACCTACAAACCCTGGTACGCCGGCCGATTCACCGATGTCAATGCCGTCATCGCCCATTGGCGGGACCGCTACCAGGAATTGCGCGACCGCGCCCAGCGCTTCAGCCGCTGCTTCTACGATTCCACCCTGCCCCCCGAGGTCCTCGAAGCCGTTGCCGCCAACTTGACCATCCTCAAGTCGCCAACCGTCCTCCGCCAGGCCGATGGCCGGCTCTGGTGCTGGGAGGGCTGCAGCGATAACGCCGGCTGCTGCCATGGCTCCTGCACCCACGTCTGGAATTATGCCCAGGCCATCGCCCACTTGTTCCCCACCCTCGAACGGTCCCTCCGGGAAACCGAATTCGGCCCTTCCCAGGACGATCGCGGACACCAGACCTTCCGCGCCTCCCTGCCCATCCGGCCTGCACCCCACGATTTTCACGCGGCCGCCGACGGCCAGCTGGGCGGCATCTTGAAGGTCCACCGCGAGTGGCGGATCAGCGGCGATACCGAGTGGCTCCGCCGGCTCTGGCCCAGAGTCCGGCAAAGCCTCGACTTCTGCATCGAAACCTGGGACCCGACCCACCAGGGCTGGCTGGCCGAACCCCACCACAATACCTACGACATCGAATTCTGGGGGCCCGACGGCATGTGCACCAGCTTCTACCTCGGCGCCCTCAGCGCCGCCGTCGCCATGGGCAAAGCCCTCGGCGACGATACCGCCGCTTATGCCGAACTCCTCGCCAAAGGCCGGCAACGCACCGAGTCCGAACTCTACGACGGGGAGTACTTCATCCAGAAAATCGAATGGCAATCGCTTCGGGCGAAAAACCCCGTCGAGGTCCAGAGCTTCGGCGGGGATTACTCCCCCGAAGCCAGGGCGCTTCTCGAAAAGGAAGGGCCAAAGTACCAGTACGGCCGCGGATGCCTGGCAGACGGAGTGCTCGGAGCCTGGATGGCTCTGGTCTGCGGCGTCGGTGACGTGCTCGACCCCGGGAAGATCCGCAGTCACCTCCGGGCCGTGCACCGCCACAACCTGAAAACCGACCTCACCGCCCACGCCAACCCCCAGCGCCCCAGCTACGCCTGCGGCGCGGAAGGCGGCCTCCTCATCTGCACCTGGCCCAAAGGCGGCGCGCTCTCCCTCCCCTTCGTCTACTCGAATGAAGTCTGGACCGGCATCGAATACCAAGTCGCCTCCCACCTCATCTTCATGGGCCGCATCGACGAAGGCCTCGAAATCGTCCGCGTCTGCCGCAGCCGCTACGACGGACGCGTCCGCAACCCCTTCAACGAATACGAGTGCGGACACTGGTACGCGCGCGCCCTCTCGAGTTACGCCCTCCTCCAGGCCCTCACCGGCGCTCGCTACGATGCCATCGAAAAAACTCTCTACCTCAAACCCGCCCTGCGAGGTGACTTCCGCTGCTTCCTCGCCACCGCCACAGGCTACGGAACCGTCGGCGTCCGGCGCGGCAAGCCATTCTTCGACCTCGTCAGCGGGACGGTCGAGATTCGGAGGATTGACTACCGCGCCTAGCGAGGTGCGCCTCAGACCCAGCGGAGTCCTCAGACTCATGAAGACCCTGCTGTGCTTGCCCACCCTCACTTCCGCGCCTCGCCAATGTAGAGTCCTCGACGGAAGATGGGGAGGCCTGGAACGGCAGGGACCCAACTTGACCTGTTGACCCCATATTCCACAAGTCGAGGACTCCAGCGACTCCCCGCACCCTACCCCGGCCCGCCCGACGCGGTCCCCACAGCCTCTGCTAACCGGCGGCACAAGGACTCGAATACCTCCCGCTGCTTCGGGAACATCAAGTCCGGGTTGATCTGGCGCGAAAGAGCTTCCGCCTCGGCCCATTGAAGCTGTTCAACACAGGCCTCCATCATCACCAGAAAACAGTCGTTCCGGAGCTGCGGCTCCAACCGGTCCGGCCGCACCGTCAACAGCAGCTTCTGCGCCTCCTCCGGACGGCGATTCAACACCAAGGCCCCGGCATGGCTGATCCGGGTCGCCACCGTGTTCGTGAATTGCGCCGTCAACTCCATGCTCAGCCGGATCGCCTCGTCCGGCCGAATCCGGTTCAGCCAGAGCCCAAATACATACCGGTTCGCCCACATCCCGCTCCGCGGCGCCAGCCCGTGCGCCGCCTCCGCCGCCCGCAAGATCACCGCCTCGTCCCGAAGCCCCAAACCCGCCCGGTAGAGCAGCGCCCAAAGCTCCATCTCCCGCGGAGCCTTCGCCACCAACCGGTCCAACAAGATCCGCGCCTCGGCGAAGTAGTCCAGCTCCAGCAGGCTCGCTGCCACCCGCCGCGCCTGCGCCTCGTCGGCATACTCGGACTGCGCCGCCCGCGCAAAGGCCCGCTCCGCCGCCTCCGCCCGCCCCGTCGCCCCTTCCACACGACCCTCGTAGTAGTAACTCACCCCCTCCACCTGGGCCCGAATCGGCGGAACCGCTCGCATCTGCGTCGCCACCGCGCGGAGCGCCTCCCAATCCTCCGTCGCCAGCGCCAAATCCCCGTACCGAATCCAAAGCGCCGCCGACCCCGCAAACTCCGGCACATACCGCCGCAGCAACTCCTGCGCGCGCGCCGTCTGCTCCAAACCAACCAGCGCGTCCGCGAGATACAAAAGATCCCCCTCCGTTCGAGGAGGAAAAACATACGCCGCAGCCAGACTCACGGCCTCGTCCTTCCGCCCCGCCTCGACCAGCAAGCGCCAGTACCGCGTGTGATCGCCCACCCCGTCCAGGTGCAAATCCCCCAGCCGCCGCAACGCCACGCTGTACCCGGCCAGATCCATCCCCTTCACCGCAACCGCCGCCTGCAACCGCGCAATGACCGGCCGCAGCGCCGGCTGCGCCACCCACGCCTGCTCGAGACTCGCCTTGCCCTCAGCCGCGGTCTCCGGCGGGCCCCACCCCGCCAGGTACGCCGACTGATGGAGCGCTAGCTCCGGATCCGCCCGCAGACCCGCGTCCAACCGGTCATACCACGACGCATAGTCCCTCTTCCGAACATGAAACAGCGTCTTCGCATACAGCACCTTCAGGTCCGCTGACAACCGCCCCTCCATCGGCGTCAGCAGCGCGTCGAGCAAATCGTAACGACGCGCCTTGGCGTACAGCCGTGCCGTCAGCTCCAAGTCGACCTGGTTCGTCCCGGTCAGCCGCAACAGCCAGGACGCGTTCGCGATCGACGCCGCAAAACCGCGCGACTCCGGCTCCGGATCCGCCAAAGCCACCCGGATCATCCCGCGCAGCAATTCCGGATCGCCCGGGTGATTCGCAAACGCCGCCTGCCACGCCCTCGTCGCCTCCCCCCACTGCCCCTCCGCCATCGCCCGTTCCCCCGTCCGCCGCAGAAAATGCGCCTGCACCCAGTCCAGGCCGCTGATCCGCACTCGGGGCAGAAAGCCCTCGGGGGTCACCCCCCAGATCCTTGGAAGGAATAACACCAACCCCGTCGCGAATACCAAGAGCACAACCACCGCCACCCGGAACCAAAAGGTGAACAGCAGCAACCGCAGAAACGGAAAGTACATCAGCCGATTCGCCAACTCGAGCTGCTCGCTCTTCAACCGCGCCATCAGACCGCGCCGGTGGCGCACGGGCTCCGCAGCCAATGGAGACGACGCCGACGACGCCGACACTTCCGAGCCCCCCGAGACCACCGAAGCCGTGGCGACGCCCTCCAGCGCTGGCTGCCCTATGCCCTCCTGCACGACCGTCGCCACCAAATACACCGTCTCCTCGTCCGCCTCCAATACCACCCCGTAAGCGGCGGCTGGTACCAGGCACGTCTGACCCGCCCCCACCCGAATCGCCGTCTTCGTCGCTTGGTGCCGCACCGCGCAACGCCCTGCCACCACCACCACCAGATGCGCCCGGTCCAATCCCCCAAGATCCCGCCGCACGCCGGCCGGCAACACCTGCTCGATCACCCGCACCCCTCCCCGGTCGCATAACAACCGCTCCCGAGACCTTACTCCAGCCTCCGGCGCCATGTATTCGGCCGCCATCCCCACTGCCGCTTCATCCTCACTTGTGGCGCCCCCCCCCGCCAGACCGCCAATGCCGCCCCCCGAGATCTCCTGATTCAGCCAGCCTGCCCGCCGAATCGAAACCAGCACACAGCCCCCCTGAAAACCATGCACGCAGCCCGACGGCACCACCAACGACCCCCGACAGCCCACCGCAATTGGCCGCAGCCCCTCCCGACCTCTCCCCGACCTCAACAGGTCCAGAAACCGGCGGCGCTCAACCCCGGCCAGCAACCCCGCATGCACCACGGCAATGGACTCGGCGTGGACCGCATAGAAGAATTCCACCCCCTCCACCCCCGAAACCGCGCCCGAACTTCCGACTCCCACATCGAGCGGTCCCTCACCGGAGACGTCAACCCATTGAACCTCCAACGGAAAACGTCCGCCCACGCGATGCCCGCGACCCACCACGCCCTCGCCCGCCTGCTCCACTAGCCATCCCAACTCCCTTCCCGCCAGCGGACCATGCGCCACCCGACAGGAGATCCCCGGAGCATCCCGGACTTCCACGCAACAGCCCACCCGCGTGTCCGGCGGAAGCGACCGGCCAAACAGAGTCTCGAAATGCCGACCTCCCCACGGCTTCGCCTCGAAGAGCACCTCAAATGTCAACGGATACAGTATCAAGCGTCGAGGCTAACGAAAAAGGCTGGCGACCCTACGGGGATTCGAACCCCGGCCGCCACCGTGAAAGGGTGGTGTCCTAACCACTAGACGATAGGGTCGTCACTGAAACCGGCCCCAATTATACCGTCCATGGACGGCCTGTCACGCGGAATCCGAAGTCGCCGCAGTAGCGAGGTGCGCCTCCGACCCAGTCGAGGACTCTACCGCAGAACCGTTGTGTTGTCCGCCATCCACTTGGCGTCCATCCAGGCCTCGCCCGCCGCGAAGTTCAACGTCAGGTTGCGGGCCCCCGTGAAGTAAACTGGCATGTTGAACAATCCCCTCCTCGTGTCATGCCCCGACCGCATGCTGACCCACCGCTTGATCTCTGAATGCCCGTCCGCAAAGGAAAAACCGCATGAACCGTTGTGGTAGTTCGCCGGCAAGTCAATGATCCGCGCCGTGCTCGCCGCATCCGCCCCGGTACACTGGGTCGCAAACGCCGCGTCGTTGATGCTGTTCGGATGCTCGTCCACAAACACAAACGTCTTCGTCGGCGTCACAATGTGCGAGGCCTTGCCATAGGTCCGCCACTTGGTCTGGTTCCTGCCCGTCCCCGAACCGTCCAGCCAGTCACCCCAGGCAAAAACCTGGCTCATCGAGTTGCTCCGGATCCGACGCTCCGTCCGCGTCCCAATCTTCACCGTCGCCTTGTCCGACGGACATTGAAAGACTGCAGGGCTCCGCCCCACGTACGGGAACATCGGGCTGTTCGTGATGTAACGCATGTCCGCCGCCTCCGCCCCCCACCCGTCCAGCGCCCCCTGGATCCAATTGACCCGGCCGGCAAGACCGTCGAGACACGCCAGCAGGGTCTCGTTGTGGTCGTCGGCGTACATCAGGAACCCGAGCGCCAGTTGCTTCGTGTTGTTCATGCACATGATGCCCTGGCCCTTCGCCTTCGCCTTGGCCAACGCCGGCAACAGCATGCCCGCCAAAATCGCGATGATCGCGATGACCACCAGAAGCTCAATCAGCGTGAAACCCGACCGCAACCTGCGCGCGGATCCGACAAGTGTCTTCATGGCATCGTTCTCTCTGCAACGCCCACAGTTCATGATCACGGCCCTGTAGCCTACCCACCCCACAAAGACTTGACAACTGTGCTTTGCACCGCACAGCGCCCGCGCGACCGACCCCCCTCACTCGTCCTCGGCCTTGTGGTCCCGATGGGTCACGTCGCGGACTGCGTCAGCCACATTTTTGCCCTCGTAAAGCATGGCGTGCACCTGCTCGATGATCGGAGCCGCAACACCCAGCCGCTGCGCCAGACGCCAGGCTGCCCGCGCCGTCGGATACCCCTCCGCCACCGAAACCGATTGCCCCAGAATCTGATCCAACGCCTCCCCTCGCCCCAATCGCTCCCCCAACATCCGGTTCCGGCTGAGACGCGAAAAACAGGTGACCACAAGGTCTCCCAGACCGCTTAGCCCGGAGAAAGTGCCCGCCTGCGCCCCGCACGCCACCCCCAAACGACAGATCTCGACCACCGCCCGCGTCACCAACGCCGCCTTCGAGTTGTCGCCAAACCCCAACCCATCGCAAACACCCGCCGCGATCGCCATCACGTTCTTCAACGCACCCCCGAGTTCCACACCCAGCAAATCCCGGCTCGTGTAGACCCGAAACGCAGGCCGATGCAGCAGTCCCTGAACCTGCCGCGCCCCTTCCGGATCCCGGCTTGCCGCCACCGCCGCCGTCGGCACCCCCCGCGCCACCTCCATCGCCAGCGTCGGCCCCGACAAGGCCACCGCCCGAGCCCGCGGCGCCGTCTCAAGAAGAACACCGCTCATCGTCAGCCCGGTGTCATACTCGATCCCCTTCGTAACGGTCACCACCGTGCCCTCATGCTCCGCCAGCACCCGACTGACCGCCCGAAATGCCTTCGAGGGCACCGCCAGTAATACAAGATCGCTCCCCCGCCAGGCCGTATCCAGAACCGATTCCACCCGCCAGTCCCCGCACAGGACAACCCCAGGCAGGTACTTCTGATTCCGACCCGTCTTCGCCACCTCCCGCAAATTCGCCGCGTCGTGGTCCCATACCGTCAGCGTGTGGCCCCCCTCGCCCATCTGCCGCGCCAACGCCGTCCCCCAGGCCCCCATGCCCAACACCGCAATCCTCATGGGCCCCCTCCATTACCCGCCCCCCCAGGCGGCCCCGGCTTCGACCCAAACCGATGCTCAGTTCCCTTGCCCAACCGCTCCAGGTTCGCCCGATGCTTGTACAGCGCCAGCGCGGTCAGAAAACCCGCCGCTGCGACCATCCCCGGCTCACCCCCCGTCACCCAGACCGCCGCAGGCAGAATCAACGCCGCTGCCACCGATGCCAAAGAGACGTACCGCGACGCCAGAAACACCAGAAGCCAAACCCCCAGCGCAACCCCAAGCGCCTTCGGCATCAATACCCCCAACACCCCCGCCGTCGTCGCAATGCCTTTCCCCCCCTTGAACCGCAGCCAGCAGGTGTAGTTGTGCCCCAGAATCGCCGAAACCCCTGCCACCAATGCCAATGCCCCGGGATCCGGCGCCGCGTCCCGCATCGCCGCCAACACACACCGCGGCAGACCGGCACAAGCCGCCACACCCTTCAACGCGTCCACCAAGAGCACGAAGATCCCCGCCGGTTTCCCCAACACCCGCAGCACATTCGTCGCACCAATGTTGCCACTCCCCACCTGCCGGATGTCCACCCCTCGCGCCCTGCCAACCGCATACCCGGTGGGCAACGACCCGAGGCAATACCCTCCAAGCGCCACCAAGACGTGCGGAAGCCAGTCCACGCCGTCACCATAGAAGAATCCACCGCAACACCGCAAGCCTCCCGGGACCTGAACAATCTGTTGTCCTTCCATTATCTCCGCACTACTATGCAGGACCGATGTATCCGGAAGACGAAGGCCATGATCTCACCCCGGAACGCTCCGGAAAACGGGTGTTCTTGTTCTGGGACCAAGACCGCCTCGCTGCCAGGTTCGACAACTGGCCCCTGTTCCGCGTCCTGCTCTTTTCGCTGTGGTTCCGAACCGTCGTCGGCCTGGGCCTCCTCGTCAGCATCGCCGCTCTCGTCCTCCTCCCGAGAATCTGGCGCACCAGCCCGCCAGGCTTCAGTCCGATGGTGACCACCCGGCTCTATGACCAAGTGCTCGGATGGCACTTCAAGCGCCAGGCACGCGGACTCGACCGCGCCGGCCAACTCGAGGAGGCTCGCTCGGCATGGCACCGCGCCTGGCAAAGCGACTTTGCCAATACCGACTCCATCCGCGGCCTCTTGCGCGCCTTGACCAGGATCGAGAGCGGCGACTCCGCCGCCGGAGTGGCCCTCCCCGCCGGCATCTGGCTGCTCCGCCTCGGTCATACCAACACCGCCGATGTCGTCCTCGTCGCCCATGCCTGGTTGCGCACCGGCCTCGGCGATCGCGCTGTTGCCCTCCTGGACCCCATCCGCAATCGGCTCAATTCCGATCAGGAGAAGGTCTACCTCATGTCGCTGTTCGCCGCCGGCCAGGCCGACGAATTCGCCGGGCGCCTCGCCACCAATGCCCCCCTCCAAACCGCCGTCGCCGCTCACCACCAGCAACCACCGGAAAACGCCCCAGGCGATGACCCGCTCGCCAGCCTCGCCCTCTACCATGACGCCTACCTCGCCGGGTGGGGACCCGCTGACCAGCGCGATCCGGCCCGCGATCGCCTCCTCGCCGCCCGAGACGCCAAGGAGACAGAACGCCTCGCCTACGAACTCACCCTCGCCGTCGCCGTCCACGAGCGCGATCTCGAGTCCGCAGCCGATATCCTCCGCAGCCTGCGGCGAGCCGGTCTCGCCGAAGTCCGCCACTACGTTCAATACTGGATGCTCCTCCTCACCGAGGGCCGCCAAACCGAAGCCCGCGCCATGGCCACCGCCTCGAACCTCGCCCCCCATGGCATCATCGAAATCCTCCGGCTCGCCCAGGCTTTCGCCGCGCTGGAACTCTGGGATGAGGCCCAGGCCCTGCTCCACCGCCATAAGACCGCCGCACGATGGCTCTGGGAACTCAAGGTCCTCCAGGCGGATGTCCTCCTCCACCAGCGCAACTGGGATGGCCTCCGTGAACTGGGCCTCGAAATCCGCACCCAGCCCGATGCTATCGATCGCCTGGGCGGCTATGGTCACGTCGTCGAAGGAATCGCTGAGTGGCACACCGAAAACCGCGAAAGCGCAGAACGCAACTTCTCGCGCGCGGCAGAATTGGGGATCCCCCAGCCGGAGGCCGCCCTCAACGCCGCGGAGTCCCTCCTCCAACTCAATGCCTCAGCCCAGGCCGAGGCAATCCTGCTGCCCCACCGCGCCACCCTGACCAACAGCCCCGCCTTCCTCAAAGCGCTCCTCCGCTGCGCCGATGTCCTCCGCCACGACCACTACCTCCTCGAAACCTCCCAAGCCCTCCTCAAACTCACCCCCTCCGACCCCGTCGCCCGCAATAATTACGCCTCCGCTCTCCTCCTGATCCGCGTCCGCCCCCAGGAAGCCCTCGCCCACACCACGGAACTTCTCCAACTCCTGCCGGATCGGGTCGAACCCCGCCTCAATCACGCCATCGCCCTCCTCCGCGTGGAGCACATCGAGGAAGCCCGCCAACAGCTGGCAGCCATCGACTCCAAGACGCTCCCCGCCTCAACCCTTGCACAATTCCAGTTGGCCGAATTCGAGCTGCTCGGCGCACAACACCAACGCTCCGAGGCACTCGATAAAGCCGATGCCATCGACGCCTCCCAGCTCTTCCCTTCGCAGCAGCTCTGGCTCAAGGAAGCAATCTCACGAGTCAAATCCGCTCCTGCCCCTTAGCGCAATTCCGGCCTGATGTCCGACCAGACCTTCCCGTCCACAAGATCCTGGAAGGTCACAGCCCCCGCAGGCCCCGGCAACCCCGGCCGAAATCGCATGATCTCCCCCAAGGCCAGCCTCCCTCTCCCGTCCGAACCCGCGAATGCCCGGCCAACCGGAAACACCGCGAACGGACTCCCCAAACCCGAGGCCCCACTCGCCCCACTCTCCTCCGCCCGCCCAAGTCCGCCGCCCGCCTCCCCCTGCCCTGAATCGCCAACCCCCTCCTCCGACGTGCCATCGCGCACAACCGGCCGCCTGCTGTAGTCCTCCCCATCGGTGATAAGCACCCCGGCACCAACCGACAGCGAACCACCCCAAAACGCCACACCCGCCAACAACATCAAGATTCTCATGCGGCCTGCCTTGCCTCGCCCCGGTACTCAACAAACCAACCCTCAACCCTCGCACCCCATATACCCTCGTCAACTCGTGAGAGTCAAACCGGATCCTCGCCTAAGGCGTGCGGCGCGAACGCACGCCATCGGCTCCTGGTGGGTTTTCGCCTTGTAGGCGCGTGGGGTGTCGGATCCGGGGTGGCCCGCCCGCTCGCGGGCGGGCTCTATAGGGTTTGGAGGGAATGGGCCCACCCCGGGGGCGGGCTTCCCAATCCGCGAACCCCCCGGACTGGGCGGCTCACGGCGCCTGGTCAAGCCCAGGAGGTTGAGCCGCAAGGGACGCTTACGCGCGGATTTGGGCACGGATCCAGGACTTGACAACCAGTCCTGGATCTGTGCATAAACTGATATAGTTGAACTGATAGGCGGCCTTGCACATCAAGATAATAGATATGTTATTCACAAGACTATGAATGCAAAGTCGTTATGGGTTTGGGGAGTGGCGCTGTGGATCGCGGGCTCGGCCCAGGGCCAGTCGGTCGTCAACTTCGATGACTTGATCACCCTCAACCCCCAGGGTTGGTCCCCCCTCGGCCCGCAGTACGGCGGCTTCACGTGGTCCGGATGGGAGTGGATCACCCAAGACGCCTACCAATCCGCCTACGCCAACTCCTATGGATCACCCTCCGCACCCAACATGGCGTACAATAGCGGCGGGTCCTCGTCCATCACCGTCAGCAGTGAACTTCCCTTCCAGTTCCTCGGCGCCAGCTTCTCGACGTTCGCCTACCGCGACTTGCCCCAGACCTGGAGCGCCGTCGGGATCAGAGTCACCGGCTACCGGGGTCAGGAGGCGGTGGGCTCCGTCGAGCGCACCCTCTACCCAGGCTTCAAAAGCCTGACCGCCGACTTCGAGAATGTGGACCGCCTGGTCTTCGAAAGCATCAACGGCCTCGGCGGCGCCAACACCTACTGGCTCATGGACGGCTTCACGTTCGTCCCCGAACCCCCCGCCTGCGCCTGGCTCTCCGGACTCGGCCTCGCCGGATTCGCACTCATCCGACGCCGTCTCATCAGAGGTCACGAACAATGAAGGGCGCGAACTCGATTCGCGCATGCGGCGGCAGACGCACCTTGAAACGCGCCACGTCGCCGTCGTAAGCCTCCTCGACCACCTGCCCCAGGGCGCGCAGCCGAGCCATCGCCGCCGACTCTCGATGCGGCACTTCCACCTCCACGAAATCGCGCACCGGCCGCAGGCGGCACCCCAGTTCGGCCAGTAGCCCGGGAAAACCCTCGCGCGTCCGCGCGGACACCGCCACCGCGCCCGGAAACCTGCCGGTCCAAAAGGGGATCCCAACCCCTGAACCGAGCCGGTCTACCTTGTTCAGGACAAGCAACACCGGCTTCTCCGCCGCCCCGATCTCCTCGAGCACCGCGTGTACCGCTTCCACCTGGATCTCCGCCTGATCATGACTGACGTCCACCACGTGCAGGAGCAAATCCGCGTTCACCACTTCCTCGAGCGTCGCCTTGAACGCCTCAACCAACCCGTGTGGCAGCTTGCGAATGAAACCCACCGTGTCCGAGAGCAAAATGTTCTGGTTCGTCGGAAGACGCAGCCGCCGGGTCATCGGATCCAACGTCGCAAAAAGCTTGTCCTCCTCCAGGGACTCCGCCCCCGTCAAAGCGTTGAATAGGGTCGTCTTCCCCGCATTGGTGTAGCCAACAAGGGATGCCAGCGGCCACTGACTGCGCTGACGCCCCTGTCGCTGCGTCGTCCGCTGCCGCCGCACCTCGCCCAACTCGACCTTCAACCGGTCGATCCGCTCCTGCACCTTGCGACGATCCGACTCCAACTGGCTCTCCCCCTCACCCCCACGCATCCCAATCCCCCCCTTCTGCCGCGAAAGATGCGACCAATACCGCGTCAACCTCGGCAGCAAATGCCCCAACCGCGCCAGCTCCACTTGCAGCTTGCCCTCCCGCGTGCGGGCCCGCTGGGCGAAAATGTCCAGAATCAGATCCGTCCGGTCCAACACCTTGCACGCAAAGACCCGCTCGAGGTTCCGACTCTGCGCCGGCGTCAGCTCATCGTCAAACACCACCGTGTCCACACCCTCCAGCCGACACCGCTCCGCAAACTCCTCCGCCTTGCCCTTCCCCAAGTAAGTCGCCGCCACCGGACGTTCCAAACGCTGAACCCCCTCCCCCACCACCTTCCCGCCCGCCGTCGACACCAATTCCGCCAGCTCCGACAGCGAATCCCGAATACACAACCCCTGGCGCGCCTTCAGTTCCACCCCCACCAGAAACACGCGCTCCGTCCTTCTCTCCTGCTCCGTTGATACCAGGGCTCTCAAGCGGACCGGACGCTACCCCGCCCATGCCCCAACAGCAAGCTCCCACGGATTTATGATTGCCGCTCCCCTCCCCTCCAGGCACCCTGCAGCCAAGAGAGTCTCCTATGCCCGTGCCCGTCCTCACGACCACCGAAATGCGCTCCTGGGAACAGGCCACCTGGGACCTCGGCCAATCGGAATCGAACATCATCGACCGCGTCGGCGCCTGTGTCGCCCGCCAGGCCCTCGACTGCACCCGCCCCGGAGATCGACTCCTCTTCCTCGCAGGCAAAGGCCACAATGGCGATGACGTCCGAGCCGCCGCCTGGCATTGCACCGGCCGACGCGTGACACTCCTCGCCGTCAGCGACCCCGCCACCGCCCGCTCCCTCCTCGCCTCCGCCCTCGAACCCCCTCCCGCCCTGATCGTCGACGGACTCTTCGGCATCGGCCTCAATCGCCCCCTCTCCGCCGATTGGATCCGCCTCATCGAGACCGTCAACGCCGCACCAACGCCCGTGCTCGCGGTCGATGTGCCCTCCGGATTGTCCGCCGACACGGGACAACCGCTCGGCACCGCCGTCCGCGCGGCGATCACCCTCACCGTGGGCGCCCCCAAGCGGGGCCTGCTCGCCCCAGCCGCCGCCCCCTACGTCGGCCGCCTCGAGGTCGCCACCAAGACCGGCCTCGCCCCCTGCCCCGTCACCACAGCCCTCTCCTGGACATTGCCCGACGACTTTCACGAGTTCCCACCCCCACGGCCTCCCGAGGCTCACAAGGGAAAGTTCGGACACCTCGGCATCCTGGCCGGAAGCCTCGGGTACCACGGCGCCGCCGTCTTGGCTGCGCGAGGCGCCCAACGGGCACAACCGGGTCTGGTCACGCTGCGACCCTCCCCCGACGTCTACGTCCCGGTCGCCAGCCAACTGCAGTCCGTCATGGTCCAATCCTGTCCGCCCGAAAGCGCCTGGCCCACAAACCTGTCCGCACTCCTCGTCGGCCCCGGTCTGGCAGCCCCCTCTCTTCCCTCCAACGTCGCGTCCGAAGTCCGCAGCGGTTGGCGCTCTGCTCCCTGGCCCGTCGTGGCCGATGCGTCCGCCCTCGACTGGCTGCCCCCAGGACCGACCCAGACGCCCGCCCTGCGGGTCATCACTCCGCACCCGGGCGAAGCAGCCCGTCTCCTCGAGAGCAGCCCGGCGTCAGTCCAATCGGACCGCTGTGCCGCGCTCCGCGCCCTCTCAGCCCGCTACGGGAACTGCTGGGTCGTCCTCAAAGGCCGCCACACCCTCGTCGGCCGCAACTCCGACGCCATCCACGTCAATCCGTCCGGCAACCCCGGTCTCGCCCAGGGAGGCAGCGGTGACCTCCTGGCAGGTTTCCTTGCGGGACTGCTCGCCCAACCCAGCCTCCTGCAAGACCCGCTCCAGACGATCCGATACGCCGTCTGGGCCCATAGCCAGGCCGCCGACGACCTCGCGGCATCGCGCAAAGCGTGGACCGTCGAAGAGCTCGCCCAGGCGCTCGGATCGTCCCGACCACACCCGTGAACCCAGCCCCCGCCAACCCCCGATTCCAGACCCGCACGCCATGTTGGCGCGGATTATGCAGACTTGGAAGAACCAGGAGCCATCCCTGGCTGGCTTGCTTTCGAACCCTGCAATGACTATGAAATGGCCTTCAGTCCCTCGCATCCCTGAGGACTCGACTCGGTTCGAGGCGCGCCTCGCCAGGGTCCTCGACTTGTGGAATATGCGCTCAACAGGTCAAGTTCGGTCCCGCCGCTTCCAGGCACTCCCCCCTTCCGTCGAGGACTCTGCATTAGCGAGGCGCGGAACAGAGTTTTCGGAAGGGCAGGAAGGCTTCATGGGACTGCGAACTTCGTTGGGTCTGAGGCGGCGCCTCGCTAGAGGGTTCACCCTCATCGAACTGCTCGTGGTCATGGCCATCATCGCCACCCTGGCCAGCATGCTCCTGCCCGGACTGAGCCGCGCCAAGGAAAAGGCACGCACGGTCACCTGCATCAACAACCTCCGCCAGATCGGCATCAGTATCAAATTGTACATGGATGATCATGGCGACCGGTTCCCGCCCAATACCGCCGGAGGCAAGAACTGCCGTGCCACCCTGGGCGGACGCGACCCGATCGCCCGGCTCGCCGACTCCTTCCCCACCGCCAGGCAAAGGCCTCTCTACGCTTACCTCGAACCTTCCGAGGTCTACCGCTGCCCGCGTGACATGGGCCAGCGCATACTCCCCTGCAACAGCCCCCCGCTGAAACCGTCGAATTGGGAGACCATTGGCTGCAGCTACCAATACAACGCCGGCGGCCTTACCACCTTCGCCGGCGGCGGCTTCCGCCAAACCCCGGAAGATCCCGCGGACGGCGCCGCCGGCAAGTTCGAGAGCTGGGCGCCTTCCCCCGTCCATTACATCCTCATGCACGAACCGCCCGCCCGACCCTATGGCTGCGGCGGCGGCAGCCCCGAGTGGTACCAGTGGCACTTCGCCCAGGGATCGACCGACATCCCCGATCCCGTGGCCGCCCGGCCCCAGTTCTATTCCCCCATCCTCTTCGTCGACGGACACACCGCTGTCCACAATTTCACGCGAGCCCTCGTCACCGACCCCCTTTACCCCTACGAGCCCACCAAGGACTGGATCTGGTACAAACCGATCGAAACACTCGATATCGGCGGACACTGAACCCGCCTCCGGCTATGGCTGAACTCAACTCCCCGCCCTCACCTCAGTTCCATGTCAATGCCTTGCCCACTCTGGGCCCCGCGCTCACCCAGACGCTCGTTGACCAGGGATTGGCCGCCGCCGATCAACAGGAAGTCCTCGCCCAAAAGGTCGCCCTCGAGTGCCTCCACTGCGGCATCACCATCACCGGCGCCGACCTCCAGATCCTCGCCTCGCCCCCAGACCCTGCCACCCCGGACGACCCCAGGATCGCCCGCCTGCGCCAGGGCTACTGCGCCCGAAAAGCCTGCCCTTCCTACTACTACCGCCTCCTGCTCGAGCCAGACCCCAAAGTCGACTGGAACCGCGCCCTGCCCCACCTGGGAGTTGCTTCCGTGCCCGCGCCGTCAACCACGTCGCCCCCCCCGCGCACCAGCTTCCTCGCCACCCTCCTCCACGATCCCCGTCACCGGCGGGTCCTCTATGGCCTCGCCATCCTGATCCTCCTCCTGGTCGTCCGCCATTTCGCCACCGGCGGCCGCATCCCCTTCGTCCACAGCTCCCCCACGTACACGGTGGACCCCGCCTCAGTACCATGAAAACGAAAAACCCGGCCCGCAGCCGTCGCTGCCAAACCGGGTGTGAAACACGATCGCGCCGTCAGGGTCTGAGACGGCGCCTCGCTAGAGTCCTCGACTTGTGGAATGTGTGGTCAACAGGTCAAGTTTGGCCCCTGCCGTCCCAGACCTCCCCACCTTCCGTCGAGGACTCTACATTAGCGAGGCGCGGAAGAGAGGGCCCGGAAAGGCAGGAAGGCTTCATGGGATCGCGGACTTCGTTAGGTCTGAGGCGGCGCCTCGCTAGAACCGGCGCGTCAGAGTGACCGTAACGGTGTTCCCCTCGGGACGATCCTCTGCCCCAAATTCATACAGGTACCGGATCGAAAAAAAGGTGGCCAGCTTCGGGCAAAACAGATTGACCTCCGGCCCCACCCCGAATACCCGGTCATGCGGCGTCGGCGTGCGACCGCTGTCTCCCGTCACCTGCCTCTGCATGTACCCCACCACGCCCACCTCGACCGACTTGCTCAGGCTCTTCCCAATCCCGCCCTCGATCGAGAGCTCGTCCCCAGGCCGAATGTCGATGTCCTCGTGCTCCATGTTGATCTCGTACCGGCCCAGAACCGAAACCGACCAGGTCTTGGCCGCGTCGGGATACCACGTGCCCCCGAGCGTCAGCATGTGCCCCCAATAGCCCTTGCCCGGCTTGGCCGGCGACCGGAGACTCGAGTTGCCGGTCGGCGCCCAAAAACCATAGCCCACACCCAGGTCCGCCTGCTTCCAGTGCCACGAAAGCGTGATCGGTTCGACAAACAAATCCCCCACCCCGAACGAGGAGTCCCCCATCCCGTTGATGCTGAAATCCGTGTAGATGATCGGCACCAGCACGTCCATCCCGTAACTGCCCCCCAACAGCTTCCAGTCCGTGATCCAGATCGGCCGAATCGCATTCGCATAGGCCGAAAGATCCAGATCCCCGGGCACCTTGTCGCCGTTGGCGTCGTTCAAACGGTCGGCGAAATAGTACACGTTGTAGTCGCGCAGATAGACGCCGGGAGGAGGCAGCGATCCCGCCTTCAACCCCTCGACGCCGATGGGATAGTGCCCCGAGAACGATTGGCCCAGCGCCGTGCCCGCGCACAGGGCCGCCAGAGTTCCAGCTCCGATTCGCATCCACCGCAAGGTCGCGCGTTTCATGGGATTGTGTGAGGTGTTCAGGGATTGTGGGTTGTGTCCGTCAGGTGTTTCTACTTGTAGTAACAGTTGCCCGCGGCCAGTGATACTCCCCTCCTGCCCCCCGCGTCAACAACGACCTGCAGACCCAATGGCCTGCAGGCCGGTCCTTCTCCTACTTCTTCGACCCCCTGCCCGCCCCCACCGAGTACAGCGTCCCCTCGAACGTGTGCTCGAAGGAAAGCACACCCGTGTCCCCATCCACCGTGGCACGGCCAACAATCTCCCCAGTCCCAAGGTCGACCCCGCTCGGGAAGTCAAAGCGCCCTGTCCCCCCCGGCTGAATCGTGTAGGTGCCCTCGTAGACAATCTCAGTCAGCGAGACGAAATAGCCATACAGCGAGTACTCTAAAAGCAATACGTCGCCGTTGGCTGCGACGGAGAGCGCTGCCCCCTTCGTCAAAGTGATGTCGAACGACGGGTCATCGAAGCTGATCTCACCCCCGTCGTACTGCTGCACCCCCTTCCCCAAATGGCTCGCCACTTGGATTGCCTCACCTGTGACAGTCCCCTCGGAGTTGACGATCTGCCCCTCGACCACACCCTGGTAGGGAACCAAATCCCCCGCAGATACCACATCCGACAACGTAATCCCCAACGTGGCTGCCAGAGCCAGCACACGGAACAAACTACCCTTGCCCAAAACCGAGTTCGTTTTCATGAGACTGAAGTATGCTCCACCTCTCATCCAATGCAAGCACTTAATCGTCAATAAGTCTGACGGCTTGTGCACAGGTTCTTAACATCTGATTGAGTTTTGGTGCTCGCTGCGTCCCAAGATCGCTGATGCAAAGTCCGACCGAGGCGCACCTCAGAACTGATGAAACACGCAGTCCAAAGGAACCGTGGGCGGCAGCGGGGCTCCCCGCTTCCGCGCCTCGCTCATCAGAGTCGTCGACGGAGGGAGGGAAGACCTGGAACGTGAGGGACCAGACTTGACCTGCTGACCACACATTCCAGACGTCGAGGACTCTCAGTCGAGCCGCTTCACCCGGATGTTCCGGTACCGGATGACACTCTTGGGATCGTGCCCCTGAAGCGCAAACGTGCCCTCGCTCAGCTTTCGCGTGAAGTCCCGACCCGGCTGGGCCCCCGCCGGCTCCGCGTACTGAACGACCGTCTTCCCATCCACCTTCACGGTCACGACGTTGTTCTGCACGATGACCTCTTGCGTCCACCACTGGTTGTCCTTCGCAGCAGCCAGACCGGTGTTGACGATGCCGTAAAGGCTCCCGGTCTTGATCCAGTCCCCGTGCGTGATGTTGACCTGGGATTCGAATCCATACTTGGGCCACCCTTCCTCCTGGTACTGCGTGTGGAAATAGACGCCGCCGTTCGACCCCGGCTCGGTCATGACCTCAAGCTTCAAATGGAAGTTCTTGAACGGCTTCGAATCGCCCACGTAGAAAAGGTGACACCGCTCGCCGTGCGCCACGAAAGCCCCATCCTGAATCTTCCACGTCGCCGCGTTCTCACGGGCCGTCTTCCAGCCCGCCATCGTCTTCCCATCCATCAAGGGGACAAAACCCTCCTCCGTCTCCGCAGCAAGCCCCGACCAAAACAAACAACCGAGACAAACCGCCGTCGCACACGTCATATTCATGAGAGCATCCTATCGAAGATCACCACAACCGCCAAGCGAAAGAAAAGAAGCTGGTGCGGATAGCAGGACTTGAACCTGCACGCCTTGCGGCACTACCACCTCAAAGTAGCGTGTCTGCCAATTCCACCATATCCGCACGCGGGCCCAATAAACCACGCCCGCTCCAATCTGCAAGCTCAATCTCCGCTCCAATTCCGCTTTGACATCCCCTCCGCCGGTTGGCACTGTCTGCCACAATTTGTTCGCAACGACGCGAACGCTCCGGGGCCTTTCCGATCCGGCTGCGGCCCCTCCGGCAGAGGGAACTCGATTATGTCAGAACTGGTTGGCAACATGTTGGTGGCTCAGTCCGGCGGCCCGACCGCGGTGATCAACGCCAGCGTCGCGGGTGCGGTCTCGGCGGCGTGGCGCAATGCCCACGTCTTCCCCCAGGACGCAGAAGGCGAAACCGTCGGCACGATCTACGGCGCCCAAAACGGGATCCTCGGCATCCTCAACGAGGAGCTCATCGACCTCTCCGAGGTCCACCAGTCCGTCATCGAGGGACTGCGCTATACCCCCGCCGCCGCGCTCGGCACCTGCCGGTACAAGATCGACTTCACCAAGAAACCCGAGCAGGCCAAAGTCGACATGGACCGACTGTTCGCCGTGTTCCAGGCTCATGACATCCGGTACTTCTTCTACGCCGGAGGCAACGATTCCCAGGATACCTCCCTCAAAATCCACCAGCAGGCCATCGAGCGCGGCTACGAACTCCGCGTCATCGGCATCCCCAAGACCATCGACAACGATCTGCCTCACACCGACCACTGCCCCGGCTACGGCTCCGTCATCAAGTACTGCGCCACCACGGTCATGGAGGTCGGCCTCGACGTGGGCTCCATGGCCACCGACGACGGGTCGTGTTGCGTCATCGAAGTCATGGGCCGCTCCGCGGGATGGATCGCCGCCGGCACCGTCCTCGCCCGCCGATTCGCCGCCGACCCCCCCCACATCATCCTGGTGCCGGAAATCCGATACGACATCGATGCCATCCTCGCCCGCATCAAGGAATCCGTCGCCACCTTCGGCTACTGTGTCGTCGTCGCCGGCGAAGGCATCAAGGATTCCGAAGGCAAGGAAATCGGCGCCGACTTCAACCAGCTCGATGATTTCGGGCATCCCTTGCTCTCCGGCGCCGCCGAACGCCTCGGCCAGATCATCTTCGGCAAGCTCGGCACCAAAACCCGCACGGTCAAACTCGGCTACGCCCAACGCGCCGCCGCGCATTACGGCAGCGCCACCGACGCCGCCGAAGCCTTCGCCTGCGGCGAAGCCGCCGTCCAAGCCGCCGTCAGCGGCCAGAGCGGTTACATGGTCAAACTGGTCCGCGAATCCTCGAACCCCTACCGCTGGAGCACCGCCCTTCATCCCCTGGCCGAAATCGCCAATGTCGAGCATTTCTTGCCCCGGGACTGGATCTCGGAAGATGGCTTCCTGCCCAACGAGAAGTTCATCGAGTACGCCCGGCCGCTCATCGAGGGCGAAACCCGACCGCCCACCGAAGGCGGCCTGCCCAAATTCGTCGCCATCGAGAAGGCCCGCATCGAGAAGAAACTGTCCCCCCGCATCGCCTGACCGACACAGCCCGCCGGTCACCAGTCCGACCGGCCACGGCGCTTCGCCCACAACCCGAGCGCCGTGGACGCCAGCCCGCAGGCGCGCGGTGGGATGATGACCCATGTCAGCCCGACTCCATCGCGGATGCCTCGGAGCCGTTGCCATTCTCCTTGCCCTGGCTGCAGTCACCCTCCTGCTCTGCCTCGCGCCAGTCGACAACACGCCCTTCTTCCACACCCCCTACTTCAGCAATACCGTCGCCCGACTGCCAGCCGCCACCGCTCCCGCTCACCGCACCGCTGCGCCCCTCTCAGCAGGCTTCGGCCGGGCCAGCCTCACCCCCACCGCCGGCACCAACACCGCGACCCCAGACACTCCCCGCGCCGCAACGCTGCCTCTCGCCGGCTACGGCAGCCGGCGTGGCCAACCCGCCACCGGCATCCACGATCACCTCTGGTGCCGCTCCGTGGCTCTCAAGACCGACCACGACGCCGTCGTCTTCGTCACCGCTGACGCCCTGATCATCCCACGCGAGATCGCCGAATCCACCCGCCGACTCCTCGCCAACCTCCCCGGCCTCCGCCCTGACCAGATCTACTTCGGCGCCACCCACACCCACGCCGGCCCCGGCGGCTGGGGTCGGGGCTGGGTCCAGGAAGCCTTCGCCGGCCCCTTCCAACCGGGTGTCCCCGACTGGTTCGCCGCCTGTCTGGCCCGCGCCGTCCAAGAGGCCTGGAAGGACCTGACTCCCGCCACGCTCGCCGTCGACACCCTCCACGCCCCCGAATTCGTCCGCAACCGGCTCGTCGGCAACCTCGGCACCGTGGACGATGAATTCTCCTGGATCGCCATCCGACAGGCCGACGGCGATCTGGGCATCCTCGGCGCTTATGCCGCTCATGCCACCGTGCTCTCGAGCCGGATCATGGAGTTCAGTGGCGATTACCCCGGCGCATGGTCCAGGACCCTCGAGGAGGCCACCGGCGGCCTCGCCGCCTTCTTCGCCGGAGGCGTGGGAAGCCACAGCCCCCAACCCCGAGGCAGCGGCTTCGCAGCCGCACAGGACATGGGCGCAACTCTCGCCGGCCGCATCCTCGAGCGCCTCCCCCACCTGCGCTTCACCCCATCGCTCGTCCTCGAAGGCCGTCAGCTCGAAGTCGACCTGCCGACGCCGCACGTCCGACTCACCGACAGCTTGCGGTTGCGGCCATTCCTGGCCCGCCGCCTCGTGCCCGTCCCACGCTCGACAACGCTCACGGCCGTCCGAATCGGGGACTGCTATTGGTTCGGCGTTCCAGCGGACTACAGCGGTGAATCGGCCCTCCGGCTCAAAGACCACCTCCGAGCCCGCAGCGCCCTGGCGGTCCCCACCAGCTTCGCCGGCGACTACCTCGGGTACCTCATCCCCTCCCGGTACTACCACCTCGACGGGTACGAGCCACGGTTGATGTCCTTCTTCGGCCCGACCGCCGCCGACTACTTCGAGGACCTGCTGATTCGACTCGGCCGCCATTTGGGAGTCCCTCGATCGCAGGACAATCCGGATCCCCCGGGCGCACACCCGGAAGCTTGACGCTGGGGCATGGCCCGCACCATAGTCCGACCATCGCAGCGGGATCCAACTCTGTCACCTGCTCCCGCCGAACGAGGCATGGACCATGGAAATCACCGGCACCGTGGATGCAGTCCTCCAGGTCAAGGGCAACGCCGTCTGGTCAGTCTCTCCTGACGCCACCGTGTTCGAGGCCATCGAGCTCATGGCGCAGAAGAACGTCGGCGCCCTCCTGGTGGTCGACGCCGACAAAACCCTCGGCATCATCTCCGAGCGCGACTACACGCGCCGCATCGCCCTCGAAGGCAGAAACTCGAGACAGGTCCGGGTCCGCGAAATCACCACCGGCCGCGTCGTCGCCGTCGCCCCCGACACCGGCATCGACGAGTGCCTCGCCCTCATGACCCACCATCGCATCCGGCACCTTCCGGTCCTGCAGGGGGACAACATCGTCGGCATCGTCTCGATCGGTGATCTGGTCAACTGGCTCATCAGCGCCCAGAAAATCGCCATCAACCAGTTGACCGACTACATCAGCGGCCAGTACCCCGGCTAGAGTCCTCGACTTGTGGAATGTGTGGTCAACAGGCCAGGTTTGGCCCCTGCTGTTCCAGGCCTCCCCACCTTCCGTCGAGGACTCTACGTTAGCGAGGCGCGAAAAAGAGGATGGGCAAGCACAGCAGGGTCTTCATGAGCCTGAGGACTCGACTCGGTCTGAGGCGGCGCCTCGCTGGAGTTTTCCTCAGCTGGGTGGATATTCGCGGCCAGAAGTGCTGCCGCCAGACAAGGACTCGGGCGAGCATGCCCGAAGCGCTCAGCCGTGGATCACCAGTTGGATGTTCTCCGGCAGATTGCGGGCGACCGCAGTCACCACGTTCCCCTTCAGCAGTGCGACCAGACGATGCCGCTGCGGTGAGCCGAGCATCAGAATGTCGATCCCCAGCGTCGCCGCCAGATCCAGGATCGTCAGCGCCGGATTGTCGCTGACCGTGAAGATCGGCACCACCTGCACCCCGTGCTGCTCCGCCAGCTTCAGCATCGAGGTCATGATGTCCGAGGCCTGGGGATCGTCCTGCCATCGCACCGGCGCCGCCGTGTGCAGCGGCACCGGCAACGCCACCGCCAGCTCCTTCACATAAAGCACATACAACACCGCCTGCCGCAAACGCGCCTCCTCCATCGCGTACCGCAACACCGGTGTCACACCCCGCGCCGCCACCAGAATCGTCTGCCCCGGCTCGAGATGAAGACGAAAGTCCGGAGCCGCATCCGGCGAAACCCGGGCCGCCAAGTGCTCCCGAACCGTGATCGTCCGGAATCCCGCCCGCCGCTGCGTGTACCCCCGCAGCCCCAGGCCGATCCCGAGCACGCAAATCGCAAAGAACAACGCCCCGTCATTCACCCGGGCAATCGTGAGCTCGACCGCCATCAGGATCAAAAACGTCAGACCCATGATCCCCCGCTCGTGCCAGCGCAACGCCAGCTTCCTGTTGAACGTGCACGACCCCAGGTTCACCGTGATGGCGCCCACCACCCCAATCGCATACAAGCGCGCCAGCGCCTCGAGATCCGCCCCCGTCACCGCCACCGTGACCACCGGCAGGCAGGTCGCCAGTATCCACGGCCACCACGGCACCCCATGCGCGTTCAACCGCGTGAAGACCCGCGGCAATTCCCCGTCCCGCGCCAGCATGTACACCAGGCCAATCTGCGCCGCCACCGCCGTATTCACCGCACTCAAGAGCAGCAGCCCGACCACCACCCCCACCACCAGACCCAGGACCTTGCCCACCGCCACGCTGTTGAAGGTCAACATCCCGTACTGCTCCCCAAGATACCGCATCATGTAATCCCGCTGCGCCGCCGGATCGGGCCCGTTCGCCTCCGGCAGCGACAGCATCGCCCAGCCGAGCAGTATCGTGCCCAACACGACTTCCAGCGCCACCGGCAGGATCGCCTTCCGGGCCGTCCGCGCCACGCGCGGCTTCTCCATCGTCGACCCCGGATCCAGCTTCATCACCCCCGTCAGGTTCGCGATCGCCTCGACGCCGCTCAGGGCGAGAATCACCCCCACGAAATGCTGCCACGTCAGCTTGAGGCTGTCATGAGACGGCTCGAGCCGCGCCGTCGTCAGCCACGGCACACTCATCGCGATGATCAGCATCACCACCACGACCATCGGCACCGCCAGCGTCATCGCCAGACTCCCGGTGTGCTTCGGCCCATAGTAGTTCACCGCCCCAATCGCAATGATCCCCCCCATCGTGAAGAGCGCAATCTGCCGCCCCGGCACGCCAAAGTAATGCATCGCCGAGTTGCAGCTCAACGCCGCCGTCACCAGGAAATTGGCGACCAACAGCAGCGCGCCCACCGCCGCCAGGAACCGACTCTGGTCCCGCGCCGCCGAGTACACCCCGCCGCCGTCCGGGAAATGCCTGCAGACCAGGATGTAGTTGTAGCCCACCAGCGCCGTCAACGCGCAGACGGCGATGATGATCGGCATCGAGGCGTAGGCCGCATAGAAGAACGCAAGGCCGATCACGTAGGCCTTGCTCGTGCCCCAGTCCCCGTAGAGGAGCCCCGCCGCCCGCTTCCAATCGACGTTCCGCGGCCGATGAATCCCCGCCCCTTCCATCCCCTCAGCCCTTCTCCAAGAGCAACTCGTTCACCTTCCGGATCACCGCAAACGCGTCCGCCACATACAACACATCCGCCTTGCCCCGCGCCCACCCGCAGTTCGCATCCAGGCTGATCGCCCGCCGCTCCGTGATGAACCGCCAACCCACCGTGTGCGGTTCCTCCCCGTGACAGCACGTCGCCAGCCCCTTCGCATGCCGCGGCGTCGAGCCCGTCTGCCCAATCTGGTTCAGATGCGACAGGAATGACAGCACCGCCTGCCCCTCGCCTCCCAGGTCCACCAGCGACTTGCTGCTCCCCAAGGAAGCCCTGGTCAACTCGAGAAACCTCAAGATCAACTGCTCCGCTTCCGCCACGTGCGCCTGACCGTCCGCCTGGGGCTTCGTCCAGCCCGCACCCGTCACAAACAACAGCTCCGCATCCGGACGGATCGTCTGCGCGCCCCCCTCCACATCGCGCAACCCCTGCACCGCCGTCCGCGTCCGCCCCTCCGCCAACTCAACCGGCACCGGCTCAACCCGCGCTTCCGCCGGCTCCCCGCGCCAGGCTGGCTGGCTGCCGGGATCCACCAGCAACACCCAGGGCCGATGCGTCCGCTGCAACGTGGCCTCCATCCGCTGACGGTAATACCACCGGTTCACGGTCCACACCCCGCCCGCCTCGCTGACTCCCGTCACGTGCGTGTCCACCCGCCCCCCAAGACGCTGCGCCACCCCCGGCAGACACCGCATGAACCGGGACGTGCCCGCCGCCAGCACGACACTGGCCCCCGCCGCCTCGCACAGCGCCGCCGCCGCCGCCGCGTCCGTCCCGTATCGCGGCACCCCTAGCGCCGCATCCGCAATTCCCAATACCCGGGACGCACCGCTCCCTGCCGCCTCGGCCGCCCCCGCGTCGAGTCGCTCCCCCATCAGCCCCACCACAAAGCCGCCGCCGCTCCCCAGCGTCCGCGCCAACCCCAGCACTTCGCGGGCAGCCCCCCCCAAGGACCCGTCACTTTCCGTGTGCGCCAGTACAAGAACCGTGTCCATGATCGCCATCCGGTGTTCGATGCCAACTGCTCCCCTGCCTCACTTCTTCCGAATCCAATCCACAATCTCCCGCGCAACCTCGTCCGGGCTCGCGTCCTTCACGATCCGCGTGGCGCGCACCTGCTTGGGCAGCGTCACGCTCGTGAACGCCAGCCCCGCCCCGGCAAGCGACACCGCCCGCGCCTTCTGCAGCGCCGGCATCACCGCTCGCATGTTGACCATCCCCACCTGGGGGTTGTTCTTGGGCTCCGCCAGACTCCCGGTCGCCCAGCCCAACACCATCGGCGGCCCGGCACACCTCGAGACCTGGTGCCGCCCCCCCTCGACCCGCTCGAGGATCTCAAACGTCCCATCCGCATCCACCCGCGCCGAATCCACCCCCTGGAATTGGTCCGGGATCCCCAGCCGCTCCCCCACCATCTGCAGCGTCGCCCCCGCTCCCCGCGACGCCGATTCCCATCCCCCGAAAACCAGCAGCCGCGAACGATCCAGACCCGGAATCGCCGCAATCGCGTCCGCCAGCACGGCGGCAACCTCGGCCGCTTCCGTGAACCCCCCGGCCGGGCCGTCGAGCGCGATGAGTTCGAAGGGCACCTTCTGCGCCACGATCATCATCACCTGCTGCAGCTTCGCCCTCGGCCCAAGACTCACCAGCCAGACCTTGCTTCCCGCATGCTCCCGGGCCAGACGCGCCGCCTCGTACAGCGCATGGGACGCCCACGGATCCAAAACCGCCGGCAGCATGGCTTCGTTCCTCAGCCCCGGACCCGCCGGGCCCGCGACCGGCTCGAGCGTCTGCAGCGGATCCGGCACCACACTGCCGCAAACAACAATCGTATACGCGTTGTTCATCGCCCCCTGACTATCGTTGATTCCCAACCGGTTGAAAAGTCACGATCCGCGGACCTCACCGCGGTTCCGTTCCCCTCACGTCATAGCACAAAAGCACGTCCTGGTCCCGGAGATACAGCCGGCCGCCCAGCGTCGACACCGACCCGAATCCCTTGCCCAAACCCGCGGCCTTCCAAACCCGCGTTGGCCCGTCGGCCGGCCATTCCTTCAACAGACCCGTCTCCAACGACACCCCGTCGCGGTTCGCTCCCCGCCACTGTGGCCAATCACCGCCAGCACCCCGGCCGAACGGCACTGTCAGACAGGCCACCAGCACGATGAAACTCAGTCGCTCTTTCATATTGGATTTGATTGGGTCTGAGGCGGCGCCTCGCTAGTTCTCCGCCGAGTGCAGCCCGCCTGTGCCGGCGCCAAAAGCCACCCCCGTCTCCTCCGGACCGAACTGCGGCGCGTCCGGTGGGGGGCAGGCGCAATTCCAGCGGCACGCGCCGCAATGCACGCACTTCTCACGATCGAACGTCGGAACGCCTTCCGGGCCCGGCAAGATCGCCTGGCCACTGCACATCTCAATGCAGATCCGCGTGCCACAGATCCGGCACAGGTTCGGATACCGAAACACCACGTGATCGGCGTAACCGGCTGGCGCCTGCACCTTGCCCCCCAGCAGCAAGGCGTCCTGATGCGTCAATAACAACCGCCCATCATGCGGAATCGCCGGCCAACCCACCGCGTCCATCAGCGCCCCGTGCAACGATACGCCCTTGGCCTCACACTCCGCCCGCAATCTCGCAATCGTCTCCGGAGCAATCCGTCCTTGGTAGTACTCCTCGATCGACGGGATCCGCTGCCACACCGGCACGGGTTCCTCTCCCAGCCAGAATCGGCCGCCAGTCAACCCCGCAAGCGCCATCCCCAGCAGCCCCCGCACAAACCCCCGCTGGAAACCATACCGCGATCGCTCTGCCACCCGCGCCTCGGCCTCGACCCAGCTCGCCCGCCGCCGGCGCACGTAAGTCGCCTCGAGGTTCTCCCGCGTGAACGGCTTGCCTTCGGCCAGCAACTCCAACACCGCCTCCGCCAACTGCACCCCGGTCGCCCACGCCTCATCCATCCCCGACCCGGTCAGCACGTTGGTGCTCCCCGAGCCCTCGCCAATGCGCGCATACCCGTTCCCCACCAGCCACGGCTCGCTCCGCCGGCCCGACTCGCCCAGCGTCTTCGCACCCCATGAGCGCACCCGACCTCCCTCGAGATGTCGCCACAAATACGGATGCTGCATCCAATGCTGCAGGTATCGATAGGCCGTCCGCACCGGGCTGTCGAACCACGAAGGCACAAAGATCCCCAGCGAGGCCACCCGCTCCGGATGCACGTACAGAAAACCGAAAATCTCAGGCTCGGGAAAGCCCACCGTGTGCAGCACCGTGCCCGGCTCGAGCGCGCTGCCGGCCGGAAGATCGACCACGAACTTCATCCCCACCGCCCACTCTCTCGGCGGGACCTCGGACGCAATCCCAAAGTGCCGGTCGAGTTGCGCCCCCACCGCTCCCACGGGACCATCGCCCACCACCGTCAGCGCCGCGTGAATGTCCATCCCCGGCAAATGCCCCTCGATGGCCGCCCCGGACCGGTCGACGCCCTGATCCATCAGGCGCACGCCAGCCACCCGATGCAACGCGGTGATGCACTCCTTCCCCTCGAACAGCACCTGGGCCACCGGCGTTCCCGGCCAGATCTGGACCGTGCCCGTGCTCTGCACCTGCCCCGCCACCCACTGCATGAACTGCCCCATCGACAGCACCCAGCCCCCCTTCTTGTGCAGAAAGGCCGGGGTCCAGGGCAGCTCAAAACCGTCATTCACCACCGGCAACACCCGCCGCATACCCCGGATCACCGAGTCCGCCGCCCGGACCAGCGCCGGCCGACGGCTCGCCCCCACCGGGTCCAGCAGATACACCACCTTCTCCCTCCCCACCGCCGCTCCCATCGGCACCTGCGCCGGGTCCAAATCCGGAAACGCCTCCCGCAACGCCCGCGCCCGCGTCACCACCCCCGACACCCCGAACCCCACATCGTCGCCCCGCTCGTAACACATCACCTGCAGCGGCATCCCCGGCATCACGCGGCTCTCGACCGCCGGCGTCCCGTCCGGCTTCAGCAACCGCCGCGACAGCGCGGTCAGAAAACCCGCCGTCGCCGGACCAAACCCCACGCAGACAATGTCCGCATCCAATCGCTGCCGGTCGATGGCGCCGTCCGGCGACCCTGACGCGCCTTCGGTCATTGCGGGTAATCCAGGGCCTCGCGGGTCATGACCTGACGCAGCGCCGCCGCGGCGCGGTCCTTCGCCAGCCGGCACCCCGTGAGACAACCGTCCAGCTTCGCCCGCAGCCGCACAAACGCCTCGACCCCCGTGAACCGCACACAGGGCCCCGCCTTCGACGGATGCGCCGCGTCCCCTTCCACAACGTCCGAACAGGCGCCGGCCGCGCCGGCAATCCCCGGAATGATCCCCTCGAGGGAAGCCAGCTCCTCCGCTTGATAGCACGCATGGCAGCTGGCCTCATCCCACGCCGGATGCCGGTTGAAGCCATACACCAGCTCCGCGCAGATCCTCCCCACCTCGCCCGCCGCCCGGGCCGCCTGGACATGACACAAATCCGCGTAGAACGCCAACAGCCCGTCAAGCCCCTCCTGCAGCGCGGGATTCGAAGGACCCCGCGTCTCGAGCTCGACCACGTCCAAAATGAACTGCCGCGCCGCGAGGAGCCAGCAGAGCGCGTCGGCCAGGGCGAAGGTCACACCCTGGCGGCTCTTGTGATAAAGCGGATGGCCCCCGGCATCCTTCGCCTGCTGCAGATGGTTCAGCGTCCAGAGCCAAAGCTGCATCGCGCTCGCCAGCGCGCACGCGCCCGTCCCCGGCCTCGTCGAGGCCACCTGTCGCAGCTCGTCAACCCACAACCGGAACTGGGCCAGGAACAGCTCCTGGGTCATCGTGAGGGATAGCTGCAGCCGTTGCACCGCCTCCGGCCCCTCGTACGTCGCCTCGAGCTGCGCGTCCATCCACTTCTGCCCCAGAAACCCGGGACAATCCTCCGTCACCCCATAGCCCCCCATCAAACTCACCGCCTCCCGCATCATCGTCGCCCCGTGACCCGTGTTCCAAAGCTTGCACGCGGGACACAGAACATTCGCCACCGCATCGGTCCGGACAAACTGCACCAGGGGATCGGCGGCGAGCGCTTCCGCCCGCTTCAAATCGCGTTCGCCCACCGGCTGCCCCTCGATGCGCACCCACTCGAGCGCCGCCTGCTGATGGCGCGTCAATTCCTTCATCGCTGCCCTCCCGGTGAGTCCCTTCGTCGCCAGGTAGGCGTCCTTCTGCCGCTCGAGCGGATCGAGAGCGTCAAATAACCGCGCGGTGGCAAAACCCAGGGACGCGCTCGCCTCGCCCGCAGCCCAGACATCCGCCAACCGCTGCAGGACATCCTCCTTTTGCTGCAAGCCCAGCTCGTATCGCGGCGTGCCCGGACCGCCTTCGCCGCCGCGAAACCGGCGGCGCTGATAAAGTATGACCGGCTCGATCGCCGATAGCAATTTGGCCGCCGTCATCAGCCCCACCGTGACCCGCGTGCGCCGGAACACCGCCTCGATCACCTCGCCATGACTGTAGTTGGGCACGATCACCCCGTCCTTCACCGTGTACCCCCCCACAATCCGCCCCGCCGGCACCCGCAGCCGAAATACCGGATCCCGCGTCGACGAGAGCTGGTGCACCAGCTTCTTCGTCGGCGTGCCCCGATCCCACGTCCCGGGATCGGTCTCCTCGAGGATCACCAGGCAGCTCCCCTTGATCCGCGGATCCCCCGAGTCCACCGCCGCGGTGACCACGTTCGCAAACCCCATGTTCGTGATGAACCGCCCCCGCTTCTCCACCTCGAGCACCGGCTCGCAGCCCTCAGCCCATTCCACAACCCGGACCCGACCGGCCAGCGTCCCGGTCTCAACCCCGACATACGGGATCGGCTCCGTCAGCGCAAACGCCGCGCGCGCCTGCGGCCGGCCCTGCCCCGGCGCCGGCGGCACCACCCGCCCCATGTACTCCCGCCGCTGCTCGGGCGTCCCCCGCTCGTGGATCGGCGCCAGCCCCAGGTTCCCCGCCAGACTGCACGTCGCCGCCCCCGCGTCCACCCAGGACAACTCGAACGCGATCAACGCCAACACCAGGTTCTTCGGCCCCTCGATGTACCCCCCGTCCTCCGGATCCAGAAACGCCGTCGTAATCCCGCTCTCGTCAAACACCGACAGCAAACCCGCTTTCTCGGGAGTCCATTCGTGGGAATTCCGCGCGCCCTGGGCCACCAGCCGCGCCACCGGACCGCGGGCCACACTCCGCGCCGACTGCACCACCATCGCCAGATCATAGCGGTCCGCAAACCGCCACATCACCTGCCGAACCTCATCCCCCGGTAGCGTGCGCAACCCGCTCGAGGAACCACTCTCGGATTGTGTGTCCATAATCGTCCTCGCCCGCGGTGCCCGCTGATCCGCCCCGGGCCGCCCAGCACCGCTGAACGCCCCGCATGATCCACGGCCGCCCTACCCTTGTCGATCGCGATTCCTCCAGTGCTGGACCTCGAACTCGGGCCGCTCGAGCAGCACCCCCGCCAGCTCAAACCGCTCCTCGAACGGGGGAAACACTACGTCCCCCTCCACCGTCATCCGCACCACGGTCAGGTAAAGGTCCGAACAGCGGGGCAACGCCTGCGCGTAGACCTCGGCCCCGCCGCAAATGAAGTACTCCCTCGAGTCCGCCGACGGATCCATCGCGTCCAAATCCGGCACCACCCGCACCCCCGCCGCCCGAAACCCCGACCGGCTCAGTACAATCGTCTCCCGGCCCGGCAGCGGCCGGCCGATCGACTCGAAGGTCCTCCGCCCCATGACCAGGACGTGACCCAGGGTCGTCCGCTTGAACCACCGAAAGTCCTCAGTCAAATGCCACGGGATCCGCCCCTCCCGCCCCATCACCCGGTTCAAGGACATCGCCGCAATGGCCTTGAATGCCTTCACCATCCCGCCGCCCTCCGCCACAACCCCGAAGGCCCAGCCCGCTTCCGACGCAGATGCCGACGCGCCTGCCCCAACACCGCGTCCCACTGAAAGGCCGGCCCCGGGTCCACCTTGTTGGTCTGAATGTGAAAATGCCCCAGCACCCCCTCGAAACGCTCGAGGGCCGCCGCTTCCAGCACGTGCGTCACCAGACGACCCTCCGCATCCCGCGGGTAATCGCACCGGATCCTCGGAAACACCCGGCACAGCGTCGCCGTCAACCGGGCCAAGGCGGCATACTGCTCCGGCGTGAAGTCATACTGGATCAACTCCGTCCCCTGAACCACCCCGCGCACCGCCTCCGGACGAGCCGGTCGCCCCACAAAACCAGGCACCCGAAACCCCGGATCCCCAAACCGCGCCGGCACGGTCAGCCGCGGCCCGCCCGTCTCGTCTGCCGGATACCACGCGTCCACTCGCTCCCGCGCGCCCAGTCGCACCGCCCCAATGTGCGCCATCTCGATCCCCACCGACCGCGTGTTCGAGGTCGTCGCATGCCAGGCGCGTTCCTTCAAGTCCAGCGTCTGATAGATCGTGCCATCGGCGTCCAGGAGGAAATGAACGCTCAACCCCCGGAGGTCATGCAGCACCTTGAAACACTGCCGGCTCGTCCCGCAGGCGTCATAGTGCACCACAAACTGGTCCACCACGTTCGTCAGCAGCGCGTAATCCCAACCGCCGCCGCGGACCTGCTCGACCTGCTCGGGCGTCAGCCGCTCCCGCCGCAGCCCATACCGGTTCGGCGTGTCCAGGTCCTTCACCGCCGCGTGCGACGCCTCCCAATCGGCCGCCTCGATCGGACTGAACCGCCGCTCGACACGATAGGCATCGTACCCGCCCGGATCCGACCACAACACCACCCGCGTCCCGGTGTGCACCCACCGCCCCCCCACCACGATCTCATCGCCTGCCCGCGGCGCCGGTGTCCCGGGACGCGGCATCGTCCGACACCCCGTCCCCAGCGCCCCCAGCGCCGCCGCCAACGCCATCCAGCCCAACACCCGGCGCCACCCCACCGCCCCGCCCGCCCCGGCCGCCCGCCACCCCAGACCCAACCAAGTCATCAGCCTCATGAAACGTCCTGCCGTTCCGGATTCTCTCTCCCGCGCCTCGCTCATGTCGAGTCCTCGACGGAAGACAGGGTAGCCTGCAACCGGACCGGACACCACATGACCTGTTGACCGCATATTCCACAAGTCGAGGACTCTAGACGGCAATCGGCGCGCGTATCGCGGGATGCGGATCATACCCAATCAACTCGAAGTCCTTGTACTCGAAGTCCTGAAGCCGCCGCACGTCCGGGTTGAGCCGCATCACGGGCAAGGGCCGCGGCGGACGCGAGAGTTGGAGCCGCGCCTGGTCCAGATGGTTCGTGTACAAATGCAAATCCCCGAAGGTGTGTACAAAATCCCCCGGCCGCAACCCGGCCACCTGCGCCACCATCAGCGTCAGGAGCGCGTACGACGCAATGTTGAACGGCACCCCCAAAAACAGGTCCGCGCTCCGCTGATACAACTGACAGCTCAGCTCCCCGTCCTGCACGAAAAACTGGAACAAGGTGTGACACGGCGGCAGCGCCATCTGGTCGAGCTCGCCCGGATTCCACGCCGTCACAATCAGCCGCCGGCTGTCCGGTTCCGACCGGATCCTCTCGATCACATCGTCCAGTTGATGCAGCGACCGGCCGTCCGCCGTCCGCCAGTCGCACCACTGGGCGCCATAGATCCGCCCCAGATCGCCCCGCCGGTCCGCCCACTCGTCCCAAATCGTCACCCCGTGCTGCTGCAACCACCGCACATTCGTGTCGCCCCGCAAAAACCACAACAGCTCATACAGGATCGACTTGAGATGCACCTTCTTCGTCGTCACCAGCGGAAACCGGGCCCGCAGATCAAACCGCGCCTGCGCCCCAAAGACCGCGTACGTCCCCGTCCCCGTCCGGTCCGACTTGTACCTTCCCTGCTCGAGAACAAGCTTCAGTAGTTGTTGGTAGGCAACCATGGCCGGACTCCGGCGCCTTGCGCGGCATGTCAGGCAGGCACCGCTTCCCGCATCGGACGCGTGTTCGGAGCCGGCAGGTCTCCGCCCCCACGCTGCAACTCGTCGATCTCCTCAGCCACGAGCGCACACAACCGCCGGTAGACTTCCTCCTCATGGCCCGCGTGACAGATCCCCCCCCACAGAAAGAGATCCGGGCAGTGACCGACGTAAACACCGTCTTCTTCCGCCCACCGCACGAACTTCAAATACCGATCCTCTGGTTTCATTGGCTCGCCACCCTACCAACCCCCGCCTCCCGCCGCCAGCCCCAATCCGCTGACTCGCAGCCGCAACAAAGCGCAAGGGAGTCTCGACACCGCAGTCAGTTCCTTTGTCCCCAATCCCTTGGTTCTCCCCCTGCCAATCGGCGATCCGCCCTGTATCGGTGAGTAAGCCCTCTCTGCGGTCCTGCACTGCGAAGCACCAGACCGCGGAGCAGTCTCGTCCGTCGCATTCCAAGGTCCCTGAAGACCTTCGCAGAATCGGCAAGCCCGCCCGACGTCATCGAGGGCGGCGTGGAACCTATCAAGTGCCCCTCGTCCAAAACGCCCGTCATCCCGTTCGATCCCGATCCCGATACCGATGCCGACGAGGATTCCACGCCGAACGTTGCTTATCCGACGGCCGGTTCGTCCATTTAGGCTCTGTGCAAAAACTACTTCCGACTTTGGCGGGAGCGCCGCCGGGCCCGATGCGAAGACCTCGACGGCGCTCAGGGAGAGGGATCAAGGAAGAGGGGTCCCGGCAGCGGTGTAGCTCAGCGGACCGGCCCGTAGAACCCTAGCGAGGCGTGCCTCAGACCCAGTCGAGTCCTCAGGTTCATGAAGACCCTGCTGTGCCTGCCCACCCTCTGTTCCGCGCCTCGCTAATGTAGAGTCCTCGGAGGCCGGGGTCGGGTTTGGAACGGCAGGGGCCAAACTTGACCTGTTGACCACACATTCCAGAAGTCGAGGACTCTAGCTCTGAGGCTCCTCCTGGGCGCGCTTCCGGTCTGCACACTCCCTGCAGTGCAATCGGTGAGAATCGTGCACGGCTGACAAGATTTGCAGACAGCGAAATGGGGAAGTGCTTCACCGATTCGGGGCGAAGCGCAGATGGGACGGCATGAGGACAAGGGGATCGGAGGCAGACTCCCGGGGCCCTGTTCCTTTGTACCCGTTCCATGCGCGACAGCGCCCTCGCAGCGCGGCGACCCGCGGGACCGTCGGAGCCGGACGCGGACGCAAGGGCTCAGAGCTTGGGTTGCGGCCAA
>Ga0116144_10000990_pt1 | contig 36102 bp, 17 predicted proteins | sample AD_UKC035_MetaG_FD_89746 | JGI IMG/M metagenome (GOLD analysis project Ga0116144, IMG submission 89746) | Active sludge microbial communities of municipal wastewater-treating anaerobic digesters from USA - AD_UKC035_MetaG | ecosystem: Engineered > Bioreactor > Anaerobic > Digestate | place: USA...
CGAATTGGGACGTTGACAGGGAATTCGAAATTAGTGTTTTATAATTTTCTTAATGAACGGAATTTTATTCTTGACGGACAATTTGCAAATGTAAACACCGGGTGGGTAATTTGTGAAATTAATCTGTGTTATCTGTTCAAATAAAATTTGATCAACCAGTATTTTGCCGGTTAAAGTTGAAACTTCCAGTCTCAACGGACCATTTTCTTTAGCAGTAACTAAAAAATTTTCTCTTACCGGGTTTGGATAAATTTCCGCATTACACTTATGGTATTCAATGATATTCGTAGTTGAACAAACGTATTCATAACTCGTCACATCATGGCAACCTCCCTGATATGTGCTTGTCTTGTCAACATAGGTGCCTTGATTCTGTAGTATAAACTCTATGGAAAGGCAGACCAAACAGCCGTTCAGAATGGTGACAGGTTCTGAAATGAAAAACTCAGTTGCAATAGCTTCCGTACTTGCTGATAGTTGGATTGTATCGCCGGGGCAGTTGAGAAAGGTGCCTGTCCAATGAAAATAGCATGTGTCAAAGACTGAAACCACTATCGATGCCGAGTCGGATAGGCCCGTTGTACTGTCACCTGCAATGAGCCTTATTTCTTTTAGGTCATAACAATCTTCATATAAGACTGCCAAAGTATCAAGGCTAAAGGAGTAGTGTACGCCATCGATAAGCCATTGATGCATGTTTGAACTGCTACTGGTGTTATTGAAATTAACAATTTGTCCACTACAGATGTTGTGCCTGTCGACAAAAAATGAGGCAACCGGTTGAGATGTTGCAATAGTTTGGCAGAATAGAAAAAAGGTAGATAGCATTAATTTAACTGTAGATGATTTGATCATAGCCTGCAAATTTATTGACGAATCTCAACAAATTACGAAATATTATAATTTCAAGATCTCTACCGTAGTTAATTAACAAATTAGAAGCAATTAGTGGATTATTTTGTCTCCTTCTTTTTAAATTTTAACTATGGAGTTAAAAAGTTGGGAAAACGATCCTGTATCGGAATATTCGTCCTCAATAAAATCTCCTTGGAAATTGTGTCACCTTAATTCAGGTACATTGATTGACTTGTTTAATGAAGTCGGTTTTTTGTAAATTGATGATAAGGTAACCGGAAACATGATGTTCAATGAATTTATTTTATCTGTTCTATGGGAATTTGCAGGTAATTCCTGAGCATGCTAACACTCAGATTTAGGTGAATTGGTATGTTTTCAACTGGCAATTTCAATTTTAGCTTTGTTACCTTTGATTTTTTCAGTGGCTACTGACTTTATCAACCCCTTAATTTTACTTCGCTTGATAGCAACATATGAGAAGCGGTCTTTTACTTCAATAAGTCCAATATCATCCTTTCCAAGCTCACCTTTTTTAGAAAGAAATCCTACAAGATCAATTTTATTCACTTTGTCTTTTTTTCCTTTGCCTACAAATAGCGTCTCCCATTCGGGTTCTTCCGGAGGTGGCAATTTACTTAACTCCATCAATTCAGGATTTTCCCTGATATAGACTGGTAAGGTTTCAAAATTATTCATCAAAAGTATTGCTGTACCTGCGCTCTTCATTCTGGCTGTTCTTCCGTTCCTGTGAATGAAGGCCTCTTCTGTTAATGCAAACTGAAAATGTATAATGTATTTAATTTCCGGAATATCTAGTCCGCGTGCTGCAAGATCAGTTGCTATCAATATCTGTATACTTCCATTGCGCAACTTAGCCAGAGTTTTCTCCCTGTCAGGTTGTTCAAGCCCACCATGAAAATAGTCATGAATTATTTTTTTTGATTTTAAAAATTCGCTGAGCCGTTCTACTGCATCGCGGTGATTGCAAAAAACCAGGCAAGTATCATTGTTTAGATTGCACAGAAGATCATATAGTGTGTTTAGCTTATCCTTATCTTCTGATTTTACCTGCCTTAAGCTAAGTAATTTTTCGCCAATGCTTTCGGCTTGATATTTCAGTTTGATAGGGCTTTTTAGATTAACAAATGCCGGGAGAGTTTCAGTCTCTGTGGCTGAAGTGAGATACTTTTTTCGCACATTCTTTAACTGACCCATGATGTATTCCATCTCTTCATCAAAGCCCATTTCCAGAGACTTGTCGAATTCATCCAATACTACAGTTTCCACAAAATTAATATTGATATTTCCTCTGCTTATATGGTCCGCCATTCTTCCCGGTGTAGCAACAATTAAATCAGGTGATTGGGACAAGCTATTCTTTTCAATCCGGACTGAATGGCCGCCATAACAGCAACAAATATTATAGTTTGACTTCATTTTTCTTGCCACTGACTCAATCTGAAGGGCTAGCTCTCTGGTTGGAACCAGGATAATTGCCTTAACAGATTTAACGTCTTTTGAAAATCCAAGCACGATTGGCAGCAGATAGGCAAGGGTCTTTCCTGTACCGGTAGGAGAAATTAGTAAAATGTCTTTATTGATCTTGGCTGCCTCTATAGTGGCTAATTGGATTTCATTGAGTTTGTCAATTTGCAGGTTTTTTAAGATACTTTGAAGATTGGTCTGAGAAGCGCTCATGAACTTTGATTAGGTTTACTCCTTCTTACAGATAATTCATTCTGTATTTCTGAGAATTTGGATTTATTGTATTCTCCGCTGCAAAGTTGATGTTTTAAACTTTATAATCGCTGAAAAAGAGGAATGTTTTTAACAAAACCATCCCGGCTCTTGTACTAGTCGATAGTAAACTTTGTGAGGTATGAAGTTGCATTCCTTTTTTGGTAAAATCAGCGATAGCAGATCGTAAAACCTCATGAGTAATTTTGTGTCTTATATTTGAAGATGACTTACATTCTCTCTTGCCTTTTTGGCTCGTTAATATTCAGTCTCAATTCTCAACCGGATTTTCATTTTTATAAAGAGAAACATTGTTATACCTTTGAAAAAAAAACACATGAAAAAATCTATAATTCTCTTTTTATTGATTGCCGGAAGTGTTTGCTTTACCGGTGATGTATTTGGGGCATCTTTTGAAAAGGTGTTCTATAAAGAAGTTGTATTGGAAAAAGGACCGGTCACAGTTACTATTACGGACGGTGTTTCTACCAAAGCTTACATTAAGTTTAAATTGCGTGTAAAGAATAACACATCTGATTATATTTTGGTAAGTACTGATCAGATCATTCTGAAAGCCGATGGGAAGGATTATAAGAATCTTGAGAAGGATTTGCTTATTGGGCCAAATGATGAAGAATCCCGGGTAATAGATATTAAAGGTGAAGGACTACAGTTTGAAAAATTTTCACTTGAATTAAAGGGTTTCGCAACAGTAAAAGCAGAAGAAGGAGCTATTAAAGCAGAAAACTTTAAACTACCTATTGTTAAGAATGATTTTACAGCCGGACCATTCAAGATAGTTCAGCTTAAGTCAACCAAGAAAACAGATGATGTAGTGGTTAAGTTTAGTGTTGATTATACAGGAGATAAGATAGGTATCGTACATCCCGGAAAAGCTTCACTTTTAACCCCTAAGGGTACTGAATTCGCCAATATGGCTTCCAGAGGTCAAAGAAGAGCGAACGTATTGAAGAAGGGCCAGAGCGACACATTCGTCGTCCTTTGGAAGGATATTCCTGTTTCAAACGGAGACATGCAAAAAGTTGATATAGAGATCTTGTGGCATGATACTTTTCGTGATACAGTTGCTGAGGCATTTCCATTGCCGGATGTAGAAGTTGAAATTGATACAGTCTTAAGCAACTCAAAGAATAAATAAGTTCCTGGATTGAGTTTCTTTTGGTTAGCTTAATTATTCAGACTACTAATTCAAGAATATGGCGGGAAGAAAAAAAGTAGTTGTCGTTGGAGGAGGGTTTGCAGGAATTGAGCTTGTTAAAAAATTGGATGAACGTTTGTTTGATATTACTTTAATCGACAAACTAAACCATCATCAGTTTCAACCGCTTTTTTATCAGGTCGCAACTTCTCAACTTGAACCTTCAAGTATTTCTTTTCCCTTAAGAAATATTTTTAAGAAGAAAAAGAATCTGCATATCAGGCTGGCTGAAGTAGAAGAAATTATTGGATCTCAAAAAATCATTAAATCTGATATTGGGAACTTCCATTATGATTACCTGATAATTGCCATCGGATGTGAAACAAATTTTTACGGTAATAAAGAGCTGGAGAAAAACTGTTTAACATTGAAGTCTACTTATGATGCTATACGTATTCGTAATCACATATTATTAGTTTTTGAGAAAATTATTTCAGCTTCAGAAGATGAAAAGGAAAGTCTTTTGAATCTTGTAATTGTAGGTGCCGGTCCGACAGGTGTTGAATTAGCCGGCGCTTTTGCGGAAATTAAAAAGGATATTCTTCCCAAAGATTATCCGGGCATAGACTTTTCTAAGTTTAGAATTATTTTGGTTGAAGGAAGTAAAAACACTTTAAATAACATGAGTGCAAATGCTTCCCGAGCCTCGCAAAAATATCTTGAAGACATAGGTGTAGAGATCTTCAGGGAAACAATGGTGAAAAATTATGATGGAGAAACGATACGTTTTCATAACGGCCAAGAAGTCAGAACAAAAACTGTTATATGGGCAGCCGGAGTAAAAGCAAATACCATTGCAGGTATCTCATCAACTGAATTGATAGCCGGAAATCGGATCAAAGTGGATAGGTTTAATAAAGTTTTCCGCTCTGAAAATATATTTGCCATCGGTGACATTGCTTATATGGAGACACCGCTATATCCTAAAGGACATCCGCAGGTTGCCAATGTTGCCATCAATCAGGCAGTCAGACTCGCAAAAAATTTGAATTTCTTGATCAAAGGAAAAGTGATGAAGGAATTTGAGTACCATGATCTGGGTTCAATGGCAACGGTGGGAAGAAACAAAGCTGTCGTTGATCTTTCCTTTATAAAACTCCAAGGTTATTTTGCATGGCTGATCTGGATGTTTTTACACCTCATGTTGATACTTTCAGTAAAAAACAAACTGATCATTTTTATTAACTGGGCATGGGCTTATGTAACAAAAAACACATCGCTGCGGTTGATACTTACCGATAAAAAGAGGTCATAAAATAAATCAGCGAATCACACTGACATGCCCTGTATAAATGTGAGATTTGTTTTTATTGTCTGTGACCAGAATTTTATAAAGATATACATCAGACTGTACATCACGTGTTACTTTCCCGTCCCAGGGCTTGTTAATATCATCGGTTGAGTAAATTACCAGTCCCCATCTGTCCAAAATATCCATGTGATATGCTTTGATGCGGGTGCCATGACCACTAAAGGTGTCATTCCTTCCATCACCATTCGGACTGAATGCATTTGGAACATAAAAAGTGTAATCATCTTCAATATGTACCAAGGCAGTCACCGAATCGCGACAGCCGTAAATATTAGTAGTATAAAGAGTTACTTCATATGAGCCTATTTCTCGGTACATGTGATCCGGATTTGTTTCAATCGAACTGTCGCCATCACCAAATGTCCATTCGTATTGATTTATTCCGGGAGTGGTATTAAGGAATTGAATTATTGGTTCCAGGATATTGGCAGTCTCCGGAGAAGGGTTAAAAGATGCTTGAGGCAGCGGGTTTACTGTTATAAGGTTCGGATAAACTATATAATCGGTGCAGCCTGCTGCATTTTGAGTTGTAAGTTCAACAGAATAAAGCCCTGGTTTTGTAAACACGTGAACAACTTGTTCGTCAGTAATACTGGAATTGTCACCAAAGTTCCACAGATAGGAATTGTTGACTCCGGAGCTTTGGTTTAAAAAAGGTACTGTGAGAGGGACACATCCTTCATGCAAAAGTGGTGTAAATGCAGCCACCGGATCAGCTACAACAATTACATTATCTGAAAATGGTATTGCATCGCAAAACTCAAAATTTGCACTCACGCTTACCATAAAGGTGTCAACGCTATTAAAGTGCACCGGTGGCGGGATGGCCTGATTCGATTGCGATGGATTTGCATCAGGACCAAAATCCCATGAGTACTGTGCACCGGGTATAATAGATCCGCTAACGTAAAATTGAAATTTATTATCCTTAAAGCACTGAGATGCCTGATTTGTAAATGAGACTACCGGGACCGGATTAATGGTAATAAGTACGGTATCAGAATTGTGACAACCAATACCTGATTCAACAAACAGAATATACTTTCTTACTTCGGGGAAAACACTTTGATTTATTCCTTCTACTGTCGTTGAAGAAGAGTTTGGTGCAGAGAGTCCTGTTTGAGGCATCCAACTGTATGAAATACCACCGGTTGCAGCAGATCCAATTGTGAGAGTGGTTCCTGAACACATGCTTTTATCTATGCCTGCATTTGCCGGTGGAAGTGAAGCTATCGCTATTGTGTTTTGTGAAATTGGTGAAGTACATCCATTTTCGGTTACAGTAAGAGTTATGTTTGCTGATGTGGCTGCGTTCCAGCTCAGTAAGTAGGGACCATTTCCACTGCCTGATATAAGATTGGCACCTCCGAAAGTCCAGTCAAAAGTAGCAGATGGATCTGCATTTCCTGTATACATTACCATTACAGTATCAAGAGGACATGCTTCGGACGGGATTGTAAAGATTGATGTCGGGACAGTTTTTACAGAAACATTAAATGTGCTGGTGTCAGCACATCCATTGTCTGTTATCACCAGACCTATACTTTTAGTGCCGGAGGTGCTCCAGCTTACCATGTAAGGACCTGCACCACTTCCGGAAGCAACATTCGCCCCTCCGAAAGTCCATGTATAAATAGCACTTGGGCTTGCACTGCCGGTAAAGCTGATATTTTGTTGCTCGTCGGGACAAGTAAAAGCATTCGTGTTGAATGATGCTTCCGGAATTGCATTAATAAGGATTGGAATAGAATTGGGAACAGAATTACAGTTGTTCTCAGAAACACTTAGGCTAACATTTGGATTTCCGGGGTTCGTCCAACTCACTGAGTATGGACCCTGACCACTTCCGCTATGCACAATACCTCCGCCAAAATTCCAGTTGTAGGTTGCAGAAGCGGAGGCATTGCCGTTGTAAGTTATTTGCACAGGACTTTCTGCGCAAACAGATGGTGCCATTGTAAACAATGCAGTAGGAACTTCATTCACCAACACATTTGTCTGGGTCGTGTCTGCACAGCCATTCTGATTTACTATCAGGCTGATGCTGCTTGCTCCTGCAGTATTCCATTGAACATTGTATGGATCCGCAGTTGTCCCCGTTCCTGAGAGAATTGTTCCACTTCCTAAATTCCAGGTAAGTGTTGCATTGTTTTGAGCAGTTCCATTAAATGCCACACTACCCTGGTCCCCCACACATAGTGAAGTGCTGCTTGTAAAAGATGCAACCGGTGTTGGTACAATGAAGACTGCTTCGGAATCGCTAATCGCCGCACAAGGATTATCATTCACAGTTAAGCTTACAGTCTTATTTCCTGAATTTCCCCACATGATAGAATAAGGGCCGCGTCCACTTCCTGAAATTACTGTAGCACTTCCGAAGTTCCAATTAAAAACAGCACCTGCGCTGGCGGCACCCGTAAATGTCACCACTGTAGGTTCGTTAATGCATAGAGTATCATCAATTGTAAAACTGGCCGTTGCACATGCAACAACTATTATTGGAGTGCTGAAAGTTGAAGAGCAACCATTCGGACCTGTTGCTGTCAGCGTGACAACGTAATTTCCACCGGTTGAATAAGTATGTGAAGGATCACGTAATGATGAAGTAGGGGAGCCATCACCGAAATCCCACACATATGAAAAAGCTCCAACAGTTGTGTTGGTAAAGTTCACAGTTGTTCCGGGATTCACAGGCATTGGGGGAGTAAACGTGAAACTGGTTAGTGGTACGGGTTGAACTTGTACAATCACCGGTGTTGAATTTGTGAGCGGTGGAGCACCATCATCGGTTCCGGTGATATAAATTGTATGAAATCCGATATTTGAAGGAGATCCGATTATCTGTACATCAATTGAAGCAGTATTGCCAATGGTACTATTCAAAACAGAGACACCCGACATCCCATTCGGATTTACTCCGGGAGTTGTTGTCTGTCCTAGCTCAGGTGAAAGATATTCAGCATGCACGATCAAAGTATCATAGCAACAGAATTTTAATGTGTCACACACCTGAATGGCTGTGACCAATGGGGCTATGTTTGAACTGCTCACACATGAGTTAAAATAAAATGATTGGTTATCCAGTGCGTCAATGCCATCAGAATTCCCATAGGGTCCATCATAAGCTGCACCGGACGTATCAAAAAGGCCAACCTGTATATAATCAATCCCATTTCCTCTGTTTACACCAACTGTAGCAGGTGTTCCACCGAAACCATTAACCCCTCCTGACGCAGACCCGGTCGTCCATTGCATGTCCTTATAGCAAAATGATGTGTTCTGCCCTGCCGGTAGGATAGGGTCTAATCCATCAGTAATGATAAGCTGAAAAGAATTTAATTTATCATCCTGCTGACTGAAATAACCTACGTTTTCCCATTGAACGATCATGTATGTAGGCTTAATGGTATAACGAACAATACCACTCAAAGGTCCTCTTGTATCAACATCTCCCCAGAATGGAGCGATCATCACGAATTGATTGTTCGGAAATCCTGATGCGGTGAATGTAGAATAGGCTCCACCTATAGAAACGTTACCATTATTATTAATGTATACACTATCTACGTTCGTACCATAAAAACAAAAATTAAATGGAAGGTTAAGTGGGACGGTTGACCAATCGTCATTTCTATAATCCGGTGGAACACCCGGTCCGCCACTTGCTCCTGAACCATCAAATGCGGCAACTTGCCATGTAGCATCTTGTGGAACCCAGCAATTACAATTTAAAGCGGAAGAAACGCTTTCCGGATTTTGTACTGAGGGGATCCTTGAAAGGTTGGCAATTGCTCCGGCCTTAGAATTTGTAAAGGACTCTTGCCCGGTCATCTTTCCGTCCAGTTTTAATTGATTGATGGAATCGGAATTAAGTTTTTGAATATCCAATTGTGCTAATAAAGGTGAAGGAAGAAACGCACATAGAATTAGTGAAAGGCAAATGAGGAAAAAGTTGATCGTTTTCATATTCATGAACTCGTAAATTTGGTAAATGAATAAAATATTTACAAATGAGGCTCGGCGAAATTTTTATTGTAGGTTTTTTCGTAACAGTTATTCCAGACTACCATTAACAACCGAGTAAGTTTAATAGCATTAAACTGAAATACAAGTTAAGATTAAAACTCGGTAATTCCTTTCTTTTCGGCAAGAAAAAATGACTGAACACGGAAAAATACACTATAAACAAGAAAAAAGAGTACTTAAGCTTTGAAAGTCATCAAGGCATAATTATGTTCAAACAATAATTTGGGAATTCGGAGAAAGAAACCAAGATTCCGGAATTTCTCAATTCTACTGTGACCGATACAGGTACTCCGGATTATTGTGATTTGGGTCTTGGCCCTCTCTTATAAATCACCAGGCCATTCAAAAAATTTCTTAGTACCTGATCTCCACATAATTTATAGTTAGGGTGGTCTTCGCTGCGGAAAAAGGCACTTAACTCTGTTTTGCCAATCTCAAAATCTACAAGCTTTAAAATCTTAATAATATCATCGTCTCGCAATTCGAGAGCTACCCGCAACTTTTTCAAAACGTCGTTATTGCTGATCATAGAATTAACTGAATGGGGTCATTAATGACGAATTTTTCAACCTGTGATTTATTCAGGACCTGATTCATCAAGTTACAAGGCAAAAGGTATAAAGAAAAGCTGTAATTAGAAAAAATATGTACATTTTAGTTAATTAATTCTTATGGACTGAAATCAGCATTTTCAGAGCCATGGACCGGAAAATTATTAATTGATTGAAATTTAACATTTTTGATGTCGTTTGCCGATTGCTTGGAGGTCCACCCGTTATCCCTTCGACTCAACTAAGCCGGAAAAGCACAATAATATGACACGTGAGTGTTCTGAAAACTCTTTATCTTTCCTACATTTGGGTCAAATCTTAACCCTAACCAAATATGTTACGAAAATTACTCTACGCATCCGCTCTATTTCTTGGCGCAGGCACTATGCTATTTGCACAAGTTGAAAGAGCAACTACTGTCAGGTCTACTGATGTTTTACATAGCCTGTCAAATTCACAAGACTTTTCTTCAGCAAGAAAAGCCAATCCGGGAAATCAGGTAAATGCCTTATTCGATGTTCAAAAAAATTATAATTTAACTGCTCAACGCGGCGTTACTGGCGGCCATGCAGGTGTAGTTTGGACAGGAACCGAATTTTGGGTAAGCACCTGGAATGTCGACTCTCTTTTTACTTATGATATAAATGGGAATCTGACAGCTCGCTTTAAAGTTGCAGGTGTAGGCACACCTACTTCCGGTGTTCGCGCAATGACCTGGGATGGAACCTCCATTTTTGCAGGTGCTGCAACTACTACTATTTATGAAATCAATCCAACTACAAAAACCCTTGTGTCGACGATCACTGCTCCGGCTGTTGTTCGTGGCTTGGCTTATGACTCCTTAGCTAATGCCGGTGCGGGCGGTTTCTGGATTTCTGATTACGATACTGATATTTTGCTCATCAGCCGCACAGGTACTGCTTTGCAATCTATCCCTGCAGCTGCTCATGGCCTCACAGCTATGTACGGAATTGCTATTGATCACTATTCAACAGGCGGACCATACGTCTGGGCTTTTGATCAGGGGTCATCTGCCGGACAGGCTGACCTTCGTCGTATAAATATAGCGACAGGAATGCCTGATTTAGTGCAGCATGATGTTTCAACTGATATTGGTTCAACTGAAGCCTCCAGCCTGGCTGGTGGTCTTGGTATAACATGGGGTTTGGATTCTACTGGCGCACGCAGCATCATTGGAGTTGTTCAAACATCACCCAACAACCGTTTGTTTGCATACGAACTAAATGACTTCGTTTTACCTGCTTATGATGCAGTAGCAAATAGTTTAAATTTCAGTCCTCCACTTACTTACGTGCCAAAACACCTTACAGGCGCCTTCTTTTGGGACATGGATGTAACAAATTATGGAGCTAATGATTTTGATACACTCAACTTCATATTGAATGTGGATAGTGCTGGTGTGAATTTGTCGACTGATACTGCTCGTCTTTTCAATTTCGTTTCAGGTGCTCAATCCAACATATCTTCTTCTGCAGCCTTTACTCCTTCTGAGTTAGGTGTATATAATGTTACAGGATTTTTAAATACCGGAAGTCAGGTAGACGAAGATAACTCAAATGACACCATATTATACGATTTAACTGTTACTGATTCTACTTTAGGTCTTGACAATAATACGTTTGAAAGCAGTCTCGGTATAGGTGGTGGTGCCGGTGGAGTTTTGGGACAGAAGTTTAGTGTTTCCAGTACTTCATTTGCAAGCTCAGTGACATTCTGGTGCAACTCTCCGACAGCAGGTGATATGGTAAGTGCAGAACTTTATACGTTCACAAGTTCACCGGGCACAATGATAGCAAGTACGGGAACATACACTTTCACTGCAGGTGATGCAGCAAATGGAGTAATGGTACAACTCGGATTTACTTCAGCACCGTACCAAATTGCTGCCGGAACTTATTTTGTAGGTGTCAGAGAATATACTAATAATGTTAGCCTGGGTTATACTAGCTTTAACTTCCAGCCTAATACAGGCTTTGCACAAGTTCCGCCATCAGCAGCATGGTCTCCGGTTGAAACTGCCGGTTTTGAAGCGACATTTATTCTTCGCCTGAATGTACTTGATCCTTTGTTCGTTGGCGTTCCTCAGGTTTACAAGCAAGATGTGTTTACAATGCATCCTAATCCTGCTTCAAACCTTTTAACTGTGAAAGTGAAGGATAGCAATTCCTCAGCTACTTTATCCATGATCGATATCACCGGACGTGAAGTTTATAGCCGTAACGGTATTGCTGAGACAAATACAATTGATATTCATACTTTCTCAGAAGGAATTTATTTTGTGAGAATGATCCTTGATGGTCAGGTGTACACTGAAAAAGTGACTATCGCAAAGTAATCATTGCGTAATTTTTAATACCGGGTTTTCGATTTCTGTGATTCAGTTTCAGAGGTTGAGAACCCGGTTTTTTTTAGGCATCATGCAAACAGATCTCAAACCCTAATTCCAATCAGTAAGACATCGTCAACTTGTTCAAAATGTCCTTTCCAATCGTCAAAATACTGATTCAATAATTTTTCTTGTTCCTTCATTGGAATATTGCCCAAGGAGACAAGTTTCTCTCTGAGTCTTTTACTTAATAGCTTTTTACCTTTCTCGCCACCAAACTGATCTGCGAAGCCATCGGAGAAGATATAAATCTGATCACCTGCAATTAATTCTAAATGATGACTGGTAAATTCGGCTTCTGTCTTTAATCTGAATCCACCAATAGCAAGTTTATCAGGTTTTATTTCTTTGATCTCTCCGTTTCGTAATAAATACAAAGGTCGGTTCGCACCTGAATATTCAAGAATATTCTTTTGAAGGTCGAAACTACAGATAGCGATATCCATACCATCACTTACTTCATCTGACCTTTGTTTCAAAGCACTAATGATCCCATTATTTAAGTGATTTAATATTTGAGCAGGGTTCGTGATCCCAGATTCATTCACAAGCTGATTTAACAATGAAATACCGATCATGCTTAAGAAGGCTCCGGTGACTCCATGTCCTGTACAATCACCTGCCGTTATTATCACCTTTCCGTCTTTCTGAGAAAAAGTATAAAAGTCGCCACTCACAATATCTTTTGGACGATACAAAATAAAAGCATCTGTCAGTACCTGGTATACTAAACTTGTTTCAGGCAAAATAGCTGACTGAATCCGTTGTGCATATTGAAGGTTGTCAAGAATGTCGCGATTTTTTTGAGCAAGCTCAGACGTTCTTTCTTTAACTTTTTTATCAAGTTCAATATTTTGGTTTTCCAGGATTTTCTTCTTTTCATTTTCCTGTGTTATAGTTTTTTGAAACAGATGTTTGATCTCGGTAATTTGTTGACTTAATTTCAGGTTTATTCTTGAAAATTCTTTTGCCAAATAAATGGTCATCGATACAGATACGCTCAATAACATGCTGTAACCAAAAAAGCCGCTCAAAGATTCACTGATATTATTTGCCAGTTGTGTTGAACCCATGGAATCCATAATGTCTGAGATCAATGCAAGAATTGCCGTACCTACCGGGGGCATTAAAATACCGAAAAGAAAAATTCCGGCTCCTTCTTTTTTCTTCTTCCATGCTTTAAAATATATTCTTAGGATTTCAATTATACTTAACAAAATATACATGAGAATAAGTACTCCACCTACATTCTGGATATCCGAATAGGCTACAAGAAAGATACCGATGCTTACCGCAGCGCCAAGTATCCAAAAATAGACCAGTATTCTCTTGTAGAAAATTTGGTATAGCAGAGCTATAAATAGAAGTGGAATATACAATACCGCGCCTATTTCAAGTTTTCCGATTGTTAATGTGGTGCTCAGGTCAGAACCGTTTGTGACTTTGTATATTCCAAAGAAAATAATGAATAGGAAGAGTGTGAAAAGACTATAATATAAATTTGTCCTGTTTCGACGAAAGAACAGGAATAGTATGAAATGGAACAGGCTCAATGTTATAAATAATCCTGAAAAAAATGCGAAAATGAAAGTGTCGGATCTGTCTGCCAATTTTTCCAAAGCCCTCTCTATGTTGGAGACTTCTACCTTCATCCCAATTGTTTTATTCATCACATCAAACTGAATTGCTTTGCTTGGACTTCCGATCGTAAAAAATGAATATCGAATTGCCAAAACATGTTCGCCACTGTCAAGAACGACAGGGTGAGGTATAGGTCTTAAATTGAAGCCTGATATACCTGGTTTGTTTTCTGTGTGAACAGTTCCAATGGTTTTGATCTTTTTTCCATCAAGATAAATTTCACAAGCATCCCTTACAATAAACTTTAGGGAAAGAATCGAATTGTGCACTTCTTTTTCAACATAGAAGTGAGTTCTGAGCCACACGATGAATGGTGGATATGCTGAAATTGAATCCAGATAATTATTTAAGTCCTTATCTCTGCTGTCGGGCCAGGAAGAATCATCAAAAAGTGGATCAGCAAAAGAAGGGTTGTCTTTTAAAGATATCAACCAATTTTTACTTAAGTCATAGTCTTCTTTTAAAACCTCATATGTGAGAGTGTCTGCTGAAACATTTTTAGAGTAAATCCCCGGAAGGTTAAAGAGTATGAAAATAAAAAGTAATAAAGAGTTTCGCATCGAAAATAATTTTCGCAGAATTTCTCAATGCTAAAGCTTTGATCATTGAGAAATTAAGTGAAATGCAAAGTAAGAAAAATCGACTACGAAATGATCAACTTGATAAATTAGATTTCAAGCAGATATGTGCTAATTCCACAAAATAAATGAATGTACCAGGAATAGGAGTTTTCTGTTTCCTGAATTAATTTAATGGTAATAAAATAACCTGTTCCCGGAAATTCTCTATTACTGAAAGAAAATAAATTCCCGAACCAAACTGACTGAGGTCAAGACTTACCTCTTGCACTCCGACTGCGCCATTGTGACTTTCCATGAGCATAAGTTTTCCTTCAGGATTAAACAAACGTATTAAAGCTGCTGATGTGCCTGTCTGTTGGTACTGGAGCACTATATGATCACGCGCCGGTGTAGGATATACCTTTAGAGAATTGGTTGCTGAATGTTGATTGCTAAGTCCGGTATATATTCCGATGTCAATCATGTCAGTAGCTGTACAGTTGTTTGCATCAGTAACAGTAACAGAATACAGGTCAGCTGAATTCACGACAATGCTCTGCGTGGTAGCTCCGGTAGACCACAAATAATCTGTGAAAGCCGGACCTGCATCCAGTGTTAAACTGCTACCTGAATTAATAACTGTATCTGCGCCTAGATATATTGAAGGTGCGGGAAAAACATGAGCGGTGACCGAACTAGGTTGACTAGGACATGTTGTTCCTGCTACAACGTAGTATTGGGTAGTTGAGGATAAGTTTCTTGTTATGTAAACGGAGCCTGTCGCCAATAGTGCTCCTCCGCTGCTATACCATGAAAGGGGCTCAAGGGATGATGCTGATAAAGCGACTGAACCGGTACCACACGTAAAGTTATCATACGTTATGGGTGAAATGCTAACATCGCGTATCTCTGCTACCACTGTTACGGCAGAACTAGGGCATACACTTGAGGTTTGTGCTAAAAAGGTTGTAGTTGTCGTCAAAGCAGGTGTAGTAATATTTTCACCATATCCAATCAAGTTTCCTGATGTAGCCTCATACCAAAAGACGGTATCATTTGCATGTGCATGTAAAGTTACTGCGCCGGGTCCGCAAGTGTATGCACCGCCTGCAACCGGCGGCAGACCTTGTGGAATTGCATTTACACTGATCGACGTAGAAAAAACCGAGCATCCCTGGTCTGTTATATTCACCGAATAGTTGCCGCTTGTTGTTGCCGTGTAATTTGACTGTGTAGCCCCAAATATGATGTTTCCGTTGTTATACCATTGATAAGTATTACCTGACCCGTTGTTGGAACTCAGTTCCACCTGGCCTCCAATACAAAAATCAGTCGGTCCGGAAGCACTGACATTTGTTGAAGGTGCAGAATAAGCTCTTCCCGGAGACCCTCCAAGGCAACCACTGAACCAATTACTTGCATCACTTAAATTTCCAAGCGGATCATCAAGCTCCAAAGTATATCCTTGTCCGTCAGCACTCACAGGCCATGGAGAATCGTCTTCATAATCTGCTTCCAGTATTTTTGTTTCTGTGTAGTCGAAAATTCTAACCTCATCATCTCCGTTATCAAAACTAAAACCGATTGGACCAATTACATTGTTGACCTGCGGATAATAGGTTTGAAACTTTTGCAAGTCTTCAGAAACAACAAGGTACTCACCGGATTCAATGACCGTACCTACAGGGAAAGTGTAAGTGTGATAATCTTTTTTATCCCTGAGTTTCCAGTTAGAAATATCTAAATCTACAGAACCATAATTGTGTAGCTCTATCCAGTCACCGGCTTCTTGTGTAGAAGCAGAATGATAATTAATTTCAGATATAGTCAGTTTAGGAGACTCTGATGAGCCACTAAAATATGCAGTAATCTGATCGGTTGATGTGAAGTTGACTGTGAGAACTTGATTAGGATTGTTAGAACTGATAGCTACGTTAGATCTCCAATGATCAAATTCGTAACCCGGATTTGGCATTGCAGTGATCGTAACCGGATTGCCTCTGAAATAAACACCGGTCCATGGATAGCTTTCAGGGTTAACTGTGCTTATCTGAATTCGTCCCGAACCGCTCGGACTTGCATTGAAAGTCAGAGAAACCTGGCTTTGTAATGAAAATTCAGTTTGGATATGATCTCTTACTTTTCCTGGGCGACTGTTAATGAAACTTTCCATAGAACTGATCTTACTGTTCCATGTACTTATGCTGAAATTCTCGCCATTAAATGATGACCATTTACTAAAATGATCGCTCATATCATGCCTCATGTTATCTTCAAATTCCTCTGAAACGTCTTTTAAATTTGATGATTTGAAAATTGTATTGATAAGGTCGGCATAGCGGTTGATGAAATAGGTTTTGAATTGAGTATTTCCCAGGAGAGCATCAAACAAATCAGATGTATAGTTTTGCGAGGCCGGGTTGCGTGCAATGGCTAAACGATTGTCGTTTACGCTACCGGACATTCCAAGACCGAAATCTAAGTCATACAAAAGATATTTCCACTTTCCTCCTGAGGCCTGTGGTCTCCACATTTTGATGTTGTTGGTCCAGTCACCCATCCAATCGCCGTTATTAAAATATGTTTCTGCGATCATATAGTCGACAAAATTGTTGATGTCCAACATTTCATCAATGTTTTCATAGTACTGCGAACCATTCGGATTTTGATTGGTAGCATAATTAATCAGATCCCAGAAGCTGTCGTCCGAACCAAATTTTGTTTCGATGTTTCCACCTTCCAGCAAGAAGTCTATTTCATCTTTTTTATAACCGAAATTATTTTTTATCCAGTGCTGATCATGATTTTCATGCACGGTATACACACCCCAATAATCTCCATTCAAGAAAACGACCACAGGATCCGTTGCAAGATAGCCTGAATGTGTATTTTTCATGACACGTTCCATAAGCGCATCCCGGTAATGTACTTTGTTCCAATCAGTGCCTGAGTTTCTTAAAACAAAATTATCTGTTTCAGTTATCTGTGGCTTGTCGGGGAATAATGGGTATTCAATTTCTGATGTACCCAGTTCTGCACTCAGTTTGATCTCAAAACTTTTTTGAGGCTTGGCCTGAGAGTAATTTCCGAAAATCTCAATATGGGCATCAAAACTTAATTGACGGTCCTTATTCACATCGTAATATTCTATTGATGCTTCTCGCTCCCAATCCTGCCAAAAATTAGCTCCTTTATAAGGATATGCAGAATCTGCCCCCGGACCAGTAGCATAGATGCCGGTATAATAATCCCACAGATCATCCGGATCAAGTGAAACGGTTACGACCGGCAGATCAATATCTTCGTTGATGAAATAGCTTTTTGTAAAAGTCGGACTAGGCAGGTAACCTGATTTATAAACTTTTACACGGATAGTCTTTGTGCTATTAATATTTATTGAAGAGCTGTATTGGGAAGAGCTGGAACTTGGTTCAGAACCATCCGTTGTGTAACGGATCTTAGCGCCGCTTTGTGAAGTAGACAAACTGAGTGATCTTGAGGAGCTGTAGAAACCTTCAGCCAGTGAAAATACCGGATCAGAAGCATAACCCGGATAACACGTTGATGAAGCATTTGAACTTAGAGGCGTAGGAGAAGTAAAGATGCACCAGGAAGAAGATCCATCTGAAGAACGACCCGTCGAATGTCCGGGATCCATTCTGGGATACTGTTGTTGATCGAGATTAAAGCCTGTATCATCAGTCAATAATATTGTCTCACCATCACGACTAAGTTTAAAGTCAGCCTGGAAATACTGAAAATCCGGAGTTCTGAACCAGGCAGGTACATTCGAAAATGTCTGTGTTGAACTTAGCATTCCAAAAGATAAAAATGGGATAGCACTTAAATCTCCTGAACTGGATGTGGAGTTGTGTACCTGTACAGCCAGAACATTAACACCGGGTAGTAAAAATGTTTTTAGAAATTCTGCATCAATATAAAATGAGTCAGGTTGATGACCCTGATACATCATTGCTTCATGTGAATGGGTTGCATAGTCGTCATGTCGCGGGCGATCACCCGGAACACCTAAATTAGCTCGTGCAATTTCCACTCCATTTAAAAATGCTACAAAACCATCATCATAATCGATGTTAAAAATTGCCGAATTGATATTTGCTGTATCAGGAACAAAAAATTCCTTGCGCATCATCACAGACTTGCATTGAGAGATTACTGTGTTGTCATCTCCGTCACCTAAACCAATTCCTCCTTGTCCCGATGACCATGAGCTTTGATTGAAGTTTAAGTTTCTCCAATTTGTATCAGGCTCAGAATTCCCAACAAAGTACTTCCATGTCGTTTGTGCAAGTACAGCTGTCTCCCAATGATTACTCAGGTCTGTTCGGTTAATTCCTGAAGCAAATACGATTGCTCTCTGTCCAGGACCTAATTCAAAAAATGGGAATGTGAATTTATAAGGTTTTGCAATTTCATCCGAGAGGCCATAGCCACCCATATTCACCGGGCTACTTCCATCATTGAATATCTCAATCCAATCATCATGTTGTCCATTTTCATTTACGATGTTGGAAATATTCGATGGACATATTTCATTGATGAGAACTTGAGCAACGGAATAGTTGGAAATTAAAATAAATAAAAACAAAAAGCCGGTACGAAAGTCCGGTTTAAAAATGGAATTCATGGTTACTGATAAGTAAAGGTTTTTCCGCTTGCTCAATATGTAATATCAAATGTGAATATATCTCGATTTTAGCCATTTTAAAAGGCTTTTTGGCGAACGAACAGATTTCCTGTGCAAATCCTGTTCGTCCGGGTTTTCGGCTTGCAACAGCAATGTTCATCTCGGCTCCAAAATTAATTATTATTTGCTTCGGAACACACCTGCAAACCCGCCACAGTAGCAGTTTTTATCAACTTTAAGCAGTTGAGATTATACATATTTCTAGTATCTCATTTTTTTTTGATCGGATTTTGAAGGCTAGGTTTTTAAAATAATCAGGTATACAGTTAAAATTTCAAAGATTTTAAGGATCGGGTATGGATTTTTTTCATAATCGGCATCCATGAACAAAAACCTCATTATTATGGAAAAAATAGCAATCACCCCGGAGCAACGAGAAACCGGCACAAATTCCCTTTCTCAAAGATTAAAAAATTTTTTCAGGTCAGATCCCAGACATTATCAGATCACATTTTTAACCTCTTTTTTACTCTATGGAAACATAGTATTAGGTTGGGAGCACAGTCTGATAAAAATTCTGCTCACATTTTCTGCTTGTCTTTTCACACAAATAATCTTTACAGCTTTTACAAACAAAGATTTCAGTTCAGTTAAAAGTGCTATGATATCAGCTTTGAGTATTTGCTTGATGCTGAAAACAAATCTGATGTTCACAGTGATCCTTGCATCTGCATTGAGTATTGCCGGTAAATTTTTTATACGCATCGGCGGGAAGCATGTTTTCAATCCAACGAATTTTGGAATTATTGTTACGCTAATTATCAGTCAAGACGCCTGGATTTCTACCGGCCAATGGGGAAATGGATCTTTGATGGTGTTTCTCCTGGGCGCGCTTGGTATGATTGTACTCTTAAAGGTGAATCGCTTTGATACTGCGATAGCTTTTATATTTTCATTCGGACTTTATCATTATATCAGGTCAGTGCTTTACTTAGGATGGACGACTGATGTCTTTCTGCAACAAATGACCAGTGGAACTTTAATGATCTTCACTTTTTTCATGATCACGGATCCAAGAAGTACTCCCTCAACTTTTAAAGCCAGAGTGTTGTGGGCTTCTATGGTAGGAGTTTTGGCAGCATTTCTGCAAATTCACTATTGGGTAAACGGATCAGCACTATGGGCATTATTTATTCTATCTCCATTGACTCCTTTATTCGATACTTTGTTCAGAGGAGAAAAATTTCAATGGAGTAAAAGCGATTTTATCTCAGTCCAGACTTCTCCAAAGCCGGTTAGGTTGAAAAACATCCGGACAGGTGTTGCTGCTATCATACTATTTTTGATAGTGGTATTGCCTTTTAATTCCAAGGCATTTTGCGGATTTTATGTTGCAAAAGCTGATGCCACCTTGTTTAATAAATCCTCGCAGGTAATAATTGTCAGGGATGACGATCATACAGTAATAACGATGAGCAGTGATTATACAGGAGAGTTGGAGGATTTTGCTATGGTGGTTCCTGTACCTGTGGTACTAAAGAAGTCAGATATCAGAGTCGTTGAAAGAGTTCTCTTTGATTCTTTTGATGCATATTCAGGGCCAAGGTTAGTTGAATACTGGGATCAAAATCCTTGTTGGAAAAATGACGTACAGATACGTTCCTCTAAAATGATGGTTCAAAGTGAAGCCGCAAGCATGGATGCATCAAATGAAGAGTATGTAAAAGATTACAAAGTCAAAATTGAGGCTCAATATGTTGTAGGAGAATATGACATACTTATCCTTTCTGCAAAAGAAAGCGGAGGACTTGAATCATGGTTGATCGAGAACGGCTACCGGATCCCTGAAGGAGCTAAAGGTGTCCTGGAACCCTACATAAGGAGCGGAATGAAATTCTTTGTTGTAAAGGTGAATTTGGAAGGTTTTTTGACAGAAGGGAATAATTTACTTCGTCCGTTGCAAATAGCTTTTCATTCACCAAAATTCATGCTACCTATACGACTAGGAATGGCAAATTCAAACGGTGGGCAGGATATGATTGTTTATGCCTTGACCAGAAAGGGAAGAGTTGAAACATCTAATTATAGAACAGTAAACATGCCTACAGACAGGAAGGTCCCGGTTTTTGTGAAGGATAACTTCGGCGAATTTTATAAGAAGACTTATGAGAACACGCTTAAGCGTGAAGGAAAAAGGAATGTGTTTTTAGAGTATGCGTGGGATATTTCAGGAAGTAATTTTATGAAATGTGATCCATGTGCCAGTAACCCTCCGGTATTTTCTGACCTCATTGATGCAGGTGCAACGTGGATTCGTTCAAATGGGAATGGGACTTATTCTGGTTCAGTTTATTTTACCCGCTTACATGTATCATACGATAGAGCTAATTTTGCACAGGACTTGGTTTTTCAGGAAACACCTAATAAACAGAATTTTCAAGCCAGATATATTTTGACTCATATTGCACCCGGTCCATTCAATTGCAAAGAAGGAAAAGCATATTTGCAGGAAGTCCGCAAAAGACGCTATCACGAATTACAAGAGTTAAATGCGCTTACCGGTTGGGATATAAAAAAGCATGAAGATTATCTTGATGAATTGATGGGATATGTTGCACCTGAGGAGCCGATTAAAAATGGAAATACTGCCATCATTGATGTTCCGAAGAGAGAGCCTGTTAAAAGAAGAGTTAATTTGGATACAGTATCCGCAGTCAGTCATGTAACACCGGCTTATCCGGACTCAGTGGAGATAAATACTGAGCCATGGCATGAACAGGAGCAGGTATCTGAGGCAGGTTCAAGTTCTTCCGGCACAGACATTGAAGTTGTTCTTGCCGTCCTTGCACTCGGGGCATTATATGTTATCAGCAGAAGCAGGAAGCAAACTTAATTGTTTGATCAGGCTGTTCCCTTATTTAGAACAGCCTGATCTTTTTCATCTTAGAGAGCGGACTGTAAATTGATCTGATCAAATGCATCACTTATTTAAGACTTTTATTGTTTCGTGTTTTTTGATTTTATTCATTTATTCTAGTTTTTGATGTTCATTAACAACAGATTTTTTGTCATTCACTTACACTTTGGGTGAGTTCATCCAAATTCGGAATTTTGTTTTTAGGCAAATAATACTTTTAATCATTCTTTTTATTCAGGAAATTAGAATGTTTTACGTATCGCAGTTTTTTAGTTGTTTTGTCTCAGGACAGAATTCAAGCGCCTTTCTTTTACAGGCTGAAGATTCAAAAGTGCATCTTTTGTTATCTTGCAAATTCTATAGTTTAACCACTCCAACCAAAATCATTCACCATGAAAAAAGTTTACCTACTGCTTATTGTATTTCTGATAACTACACTTACACAGGCTCAGACTTTAGATAGTATTACTCCTAATAGTGGAATTGTTGGTCAGCAGATCCTCAGTACAAATATTTCTGCTACAAATTTATTTCAGGTAGCCAGTTCGCCAAATGGTAATATTTATGAAATTAATCTGAAGAAGGGGGCAGCTTCTATCCCTGTTTATAATATGTGGGGTGGTGTATGGCCTTCAAATGTAAATGTGATTGATCCTAATAATGCAACTGCAGATTTCTCAATCCCGGCAAATGCAGATACTGGTTTGTATGATCTCGAACTTACCACCACAGATCCTTTTAGTCCCGGATCAAATTTGATACTATATACAGCACCTAATGCATTTACTGTTACACCTCCGGATGGTTATCTTTCCGGAAAGGTGTTCTATGATACTAATGAGAACGGAATTTTTGATGCCGGTGATGTTGCAATGGTTAACCAGCTGATCCAGATTCAGCCGGGAAATTTACAGCAGCAAACAGATGCTAACGGAGACTTCAATTATGGTGTTTCCAATGGAACATATACTGTTTCACTTTATTCTTCCGGCTCACATTCTTATGTGTTGTCCACCGACTCTGTTTCATACACAGTACAGATCAATAATGCAAGTGCAACTGGATTGGATTTTGGGTTGATAGACGGATTAACTTCTTTGTCTCCTGCTACAGCATTTCAAGGGCAAGTGTTAAATGCCAATATAACTTCAAGATTGTTATTTGTTGCCGGTGGCTCCCCATGGGGCAACATTACAAGTGCTTATATTCGAAGAACAACCTCACCGACAATTCAATACAGTATACCAAACACTAGTTTTGTAGTTATTGATTCTACAAATGCACAGTTGGTTTTCCAGATTTCAGTATCAGCAAATATCGGGGTATACGATTTGGTGATCAATATTAGCAATAAGCAGTACTTTCTTGAAGATGCTTTAACAATCACTACCGCTCCCGCAAGTTTAAGTGGTTTATGCTACTATGATTCGAATAACAACGCATCTTTTGATATTGGTGAACCTCCAATTGAGAATGTCAGGCTATCCCTTAGTCCCGAAGCTTCATTTGCCTTCAGCAATGTATCGGGTAATTTTGTCTTCGGTGCAGAACTAGGTTCACATGTGTTAAGTTATAGCCCTACGCCAGCTTCACCATTTGTCCTGACCACAGCTCCTTCATATTCATTTACAAACACAGGAAATCAGAGCGGCTTTGACTTTGGTTTCAGGTCATCACTGCCTGATTATACGTGTGATGTAACATTTAATCCGGGTGTACTAAGATGTCTCCAGAGTGTAACTTCAAGAATTATTTATTCAAATACGAGTAATGCAGTTTGTCAGGGACAAATTTATCTGGTTCATAGTTCGAACACAACATTCAATAGTTCCACTCCTCCTGCTTCTTCAATGAATGGCGATACAATTTTCTGGAACTTCAGTGGGTTGCAGCCTATGGCTACAAGTTCGATCAGTGTGTCGTTAACAAATCCTGCAGCAGGAAGTATTATTAGTTTTCTAGCCGGAATAAGAGTAGAAGATCAATTCGGGACTCAGCAGTTTGAAGATACTTCTTCTAATTCAAGAACTGTACTTTGTTCTTATGACCCAAATGACAAAGCAGCATTTCCTGAGGGAGAAAATGACATCATGCATTACACACTCAATTATGAGCCAATCGAATACTTAATCAGATTCCAGAACACCGGTAATGATACGGCCTTCACTGTGTATATCCGTGACACTATAGATGCATCATTTGATTTGAATACACTTGAGGTATTAGGTTCAAGTCATACTGTACAAACCGAAGTTGATAGCAACAGGGCCATAGTATTTATGTTTGCAAATATTCTTTTAGCTGATAGCATAGTGGATGAGCCAAACAGTCATGGTTTTGTTAGATATCGTATCCGTCCTCTAGCGGGAATTCCGGATCCGACAGTTGTCGAGAATACGGCCTACATTTATTTTGATCTGAACCCGGCTGTCGTCACTAATACCACCTGGAATACTCTGGTTCAAATGTTACCGGTTGGCATTGGTAAAACTATAAAGGTAGATGATGGTGTTTTCTTTTATCCAAACCCTATGGATGAGATAGGATACCTGAGCTTTAATAATCCACTTGCTCATCAGATGAGATTGGAAATTTATGACTTAAAGGGCGGGCTTGTTTCAGTAAAAGAGTCAAGTGGAAGTTTATTTCAAATTGACCGTAAGGGCTTTTCTTCCGGATTATATCTTTTCCGTTTAATAAATAACAATAGCGGAAAGGTAAATAGCGGTAAAGTAAGTTTTAGATAGTTTGTGTTTCGTTGTGAATACGTCGCTGCAAATTTAGCTCCTGCAGCGGCGTATTTTTTTTGGCCGGATGCAAAGAAGGGCTTTTATTATTCGTAATTTTATACGATATTTAATAATATGCGCTTCTTTATCTTATTGCTTGGTTTTCTGTGTTCAATATCAGCCTTTGCACAGAATTATTATCGATTAAAAAATGATATTCCTGTTGTGTCAGGGGGTAATACACTTCTGTATCCCTGGGCTGGCGGTCTTAACTTCGGGGTGTTTTCAGCTGTTGATTTGGATAGTGACGGACTTGAAGATCTTTTTGTGTACGACAGATCGAATAACCGGAGCATGGTTTTTGTCAATACCGGAGCAGGGGGTCTTACCGCTTACCGATATGCACCTGAAATTGCACAGGCTTTACCTCCTTTGAGGGGATGGGCCTTGTTCTATGATTATAATTGTGATGGTAAGGCAGACCTTTTCACAACAGGTGTTTCAAATAATGGAATCATGCAGTTCAGAAATGATTCTCAACCGGGCTCAATTTTATTCACGGTTGTCGATTCGATGATGATGGCTGATTATGGTGGTGGTCCACCTGCCGGCATCTTTGCAAGTGGCTTTTTAATGCCTCATTTCAATGATATTGACGGAGATGGCGATATGGATGTCTTGGGTCAACAGTTTTTTTGCGTTGGAACTTTCGCCTATTATAAAAACTTATCGATGGAGAATTATGGTGTATGCGATTCTCTTAATAAGCATGTTCTACAAACTTATGCCTGGGGAAATTTTGCTCTGCGTTCCGGAGCTTATCCTAATGTAGCTGTCGGGCAATATCATATTTCATGTTTTCAGGCAGTGCCCCCGGATGATATGTTCGGTTACGAACTTGCAGTGCAAGATGATACTTATGCAGGAATTTATACAATTGACATAGATGATGATGGTGATATGGAGGCTTTGATCGGAGATTCCGGTGCCCGAAATAGTTTGATGGTATTCAATAATGGAACGCCATTTTCGGCAGACATGGATTCTCAGGATACTTTGTTTCCGTCTTATAATACACCAATTAATATGAACTCTTTTACGACACATGCTTTCATCGATGTTGATCATGATGGGGTGAAAGATCTTATTGTTGGTCATAATGAATTTGAAAACAAGAGAGGAACTTTATTCTATAAGAATACTGGAACAAATAGTCTGCCTGTATTTGATTTTATTAATGATAGCTTTTTACAAGCCGACATGATTGATGTTGGAGAGGGAGCTGTGCCTGTGTTTTTCGACGTGGATGCTGACGGTTTATTGGACCTGATCATTGGTAATTTGAAAAGTGCTGACTCAACAGGAATAGAAGCTCATGGATTAACCTATTTCAGAAATACAGGAACCCTTGCTGATCCGAGCTTTGAGTACATCACAGACGACTATGCAGGTTTATCGAGTTTCCCGCTAACAGGACCATTGTGTCCTGCATTTGGAGATTTGGACGGTGATGGCGATTCAGATATGTTGATAGGTTGGCAGTCAGGAGAGTTGTATCATTTTGAAAATACTGCCGGTGCAGGTATGCCCGCAATCTTTAATTTTGTTTCAGCATCCTATTTCGGAATAGATGTAGGCAACTTTAGTTTCCCGCAGTTGGTAGATCTCAATCGTGATGGTAAAACGGATCTTGTAATTGGCAAGAAAAGTGGATTGATAGCATATTATGAAAATGTTGGTTCGGCAGCCTCGCCGGTCTTTTCTGCACAACCAACAAAGGACACCCTGGGAGGAATTAATGTTCAAACTATAGGATATATTGACGGATATTCTGTTCCTTTTATATTTGAACAGAGTGGAGAGTATAAGATGCTTGTAGCCTGTATGAAAGGCGATATCTATCGATTCGGAAATATAGATGGAAACATTCTTGGAAATTACTTGCCTGAAGACACGGTGATTTCGATATATCAGGGGGTGAAAACAACATTCAATATCTCTGTCAGCGGAGGTGATATTGATAATGATGGTCATTCAGATATGCTTGTTGGATTGTATGGTGGCGGTATGCAGATCTATGTGTATGACACAGTCACTGCCGGAATAAATGAAATCAGCTCTGAGCCGCTATTCAGGATTTACCCTAATCCGGCAAGCCTCTCTTTCCGCATACAAATCAATAATAAAAAAACACTAAATAATTCTTTTGTACGCATCTCCGATTCCTTTGGGCGAATTCTAAAAGAAAAGAAATTATTGAGTCCGTCGGATGAATTTTCACTTCAACATCTGAGTCCGGGTCTCTATCTGGTGAGCTTAATTGACGGAGATCAAGTCTCAACACAAAGAATTGTTAAAATACATTAAACCCTAGCGTCATAATTTATAATGACGAGAATACAAGGTAAAATGTCGGTTCCAAAAACTAAGAGGCAAGAGATCCAAATCTACGAGCGAAAGCTCTATCTCGACACAGTTGCAAACATCGACGAACTATTTGAAGAGCTTTTGCAAAAGGGACCTGATCATGAGGATGTAAAAGACGAAAGGATTCCTTACTGGGCTGAGCTATGGCCTTCAGCCGTGGCATTAGCGAAATACATTGAAGAAGCAAATCTGATAGTAAAGGGAACAAGGGTCTTAGAATTAGGTTGTGGTCTTGGACTTCCCGGAATCCTTGCCGGTCAGCTCGGCGCAAAGGTTATTTTGTCTGATTATATCCGGGAAGCATTGGACCTTGCAGGGCATAACTGGAAATTGAACAATTCTGATTCTGTTGAACTTTTATTGATGGACTGGAGACATCCTGACCCAAATCTGGATGTAGACCTCATTCTTGCTTCAGACATTGCTTATGAGAAAAAGTCCTTTCATGATCTCATTCATGCCTTCAAGTTTCTGTTAAGAAGGGGAGGGAAAATGATCATCTCAGAACCGAATCGGCATTTTGCCCAAAGTTTTTTTGAAGGGCTTCATACCGATGGGTTTTCTATTATCTCAATGAGGGAAGATCTTGAATTTAGAGAACATAAGTATTCCATCCACATTCATGAACTAAAGCTTGATCAGGAATAAGTAGTTTTATCTATCGATTTTTTAAGTTTTCTGATCATTTTAGACATTTCCGGAATGACCAAATCCGGGCATGCCGGAATAATGGATTTCCTTCTTTTTTAACTAAATTATCATTCCGCCTGCTTCGGATTTACTCAATTTTAAATGTGAAGAGTGGAAAATTTTAGCTTTTGTTTATTAAAATGATAGTATAAAAATGGTAAAATACAATCACTAGTATTTATATTTGTTTAATGAATATCAAAAACTCGGATGGTATATTCCATTTTGTAAGAATCACGCAAGAAAACCGGATTAGTTGTATCAACTAGTTTAATGATGATTCGTTTTTATTAGGATCAAATAAAGATTAAAATGAAATTCTTTTTAAGGACACTTTTCACTTTAGGTCTTTCGGCTTTGTTGTCGAATACAATGTTTGCACAGACTTATCAATGGGTTAATTTCGGGAAATCCCAGGGCTACGAATATGGCAATGACATCACAACTGATGACTCCGGAAACGTCTATGTTGCCGGTCAGTTTGAGTATAACACTAAATTCGGAAACATTACCATTAACTCAGCGGGGCAACATGACATTTTTATTGCCAAATATAATTCTGCAGGAGTGCAACAGTGGGTAAGGACTGCCGGTGGAAGTGATGGTGATGCAGGATCAGCAATTGGATTAGATGCCAATGGAAATGTTTATGTTACAGGAGAGTTTGAAACCACTTGTAAATTCAGTCCTACAGATAGCATAACATCTAGTGGAAACAATGATATTTTTCTGGCCAAGTATAGTAATGACGGAGTCTTGCAATGGGTAAAAAAAATTGGAGGTTCCGGAGATAACCGCGGCCGTGCAATTGCAGTTGATGCTGCCGGCAATAGCTATTTTTCAGGTAGCTTTTCAGGTACTGCAAATTTCAGTGGTCAGAATCAAACATCTAGTGGAGGGAATGATATTTTTATTGCCAAATACAACACTTCCGGAAGTCGTGTTTGGGTAAGAAAAGCAGGAGGGAATAAGGATGACCGTGGAAGAGATATTACACTGGATGGTGCCGGCAACTTGTACCTTACGGCCAGTTACACACAGTCAGCCAATTTCAGCGGTACAAATATTTCAGATGCTACCGGAAGTTTGTACAGTGCAGCTTTAGTGAAGTATAACAACTCAGGAAATCTCCTTTGGGTAAGATCAATTGGTGGTTGTTGTGATACTACCCGAGCCTATGGTCCGTCAGTAGATGAATTTAATAACGTTTATTTTACAGGTTACTTTACTAATCAGGTTAAGTTTGGTTCAATCACATTAACGGGAAGCGGAAACACAGATGCCTTCATTGCCAAATACGATCCTAATGGAAATGTACTGTGGGCAAAAAAGTATGCCGGCATTTATGAGGATTTTGGAAATGGCTCGGCTGTAGATCAAAGACGTCAGCTTGTTTATTTTACAGGGATGTTCGATTACCGTGCCGATTTTGACACGATTAATGTTTATAGCGCCGGCAACAGAGATATGTGGTTGGCAGCGGTAGATTATTCAGGTAATATTCAATGGTTAAAAACGGCAGGTGGACCTGGTAGAGATGCAGGATATGCAGTTGCAGTTGACACCTCCGGTAATATTTATCCTACCGGTTTTTGTAACGATACTGCAAATTTTGGCACCTATTCAGTGCAAGGTTATCCATTGGCAGATTACTATGTAACTAAAATTTCTCCTGCAGTACAGTCTGAACCAACAACATCTGCCAGTCTCCTTAATGCATCACTCACCAATTGTACAAATGTTCAGCTAGTTTGGACACCCGGAAGTGGAGCGAACAGGATAGTTGTCGCAAGAGCATCCGGTGCAGTAAATAATTTACCGGCTGATGGTAATTTGTATGCAGCTAACTCAACGTTTGGTTCAGGTGCGAATCTTGGTAATGGTAATTTTGTTGTTTATAATGGATCAGGAAATTCTGTGACAATAACTGGACTGGCAACAGGAGTCACATACCATTTTGCAGTTATAGAATACAATGGTTACAATGTTTTTACCAATTATAAAACACATAATTTTCCTGTTGCAAATATTTTGACAAACAGCTTTTCAATTTCTGCAAGCAGCAGTAGTTCTGGTATTTGCCCGGGTGATTCATCAGTTCTCACTTCCAGTGGAGCAATCACTTATTCATGGTCACCTTCTTCAGGTTTGAACACGACTAGCGGATCAAGTGTTGTGGCAAGACCTTCAAGTACCACGACTTATACTGTTACAGGAACTAATAATGCCGGATGTCAAGCTGCAAATCAAGTTACTATTTCGGTACTCACACCACCTTCGGTGACAATATCAACTTTAACATCAAAGTGTATTAATTCTCCTTCATTTACATTGAGTGGTGGAACTCCGGGTGGTGGAACCTATTCTGGGACCGGCGTGAGTGGAGGGGTATTCAATCCTTCTATTGCAGGTACCGGTACTCATGTTATTTCTTACACATATACTGCAGCAAATGGCTGCTCTTCCGTAGCAAGTACGAATCAGGTTGTAAATAATTTGCCATCAGTTTCACAGACTTCATTTTCGTCTGTTTGTACATCTACTCCTCCCTTTACTTTGACGGGAGGTTCACCTTCAGGTGGAACATATTCAGGAACCGGTGTCAGTGGAAACCAGTTTTCTCCGTCGGTTGCAGGGGCAGGAACGCATAGCATCACATATACTTATACGAATGTCAATTCGTGTACCAATTCAGTTAGTGCATCAATTACTGTGATTCCACCACAAACAGTTACTCTGGCATCTTTTAATGCAGTTTGTCTGAATACTCCTTCGTTTGCTTTAAGTGGAGGGTCACCATCAGGTGGAACCTATAGCGGTAACGGAGTATCAGGTGGAAATTTTAATCCTGCTGTTGCAGGAGTAGGAACACATACTATCACTTATGCCACAAATGGTGGAACAGGTTGTTCGGGATCAAGTACAGCGACAATAGAAGTATTACCGCTACCCGCAGTCTCTTTTTCTACAATACAAGATGTTTGCTCTAATAGCCCGGCCTTTCAGCTAACGGGAGGTTCACCTGTTGGCGGTGTATATAGCGGGACCGGTGTAAGTGGAGGAATTTTTAATCCTGCTGTATCCGGTGATGGAAATTTCACCTTAACATATACATATACATCTGCTAACACCTGTGCAAACACGGCGCAAAGGAATGTATTGGTTAAGCCGGCCCCGGTTGTTTCTTTTCCATCGCTTGCATCGGTTTGTCTTAATTCTTCACCCTTTACTTTAACCGGAGGATCGCCGGTCGGAGGGACCTACTCCGGTGCCGGTGTGGGTGGAAATACTTTTACACCTTCAGCCGCAGGAGCAGGAACTCACAACATAAGCTATAATTATATTGCAGCAAATTCTTGCAGTTCATTTGCAACGTCACCGATCGTGGTAATTGCACCACAAACAGTGACACTGTCAAACTTTATTCCTGTTTGTTTAAATACTCCATCATTTGCACTTAGCGGAGGATCCCCTGTAGGAGGAACTTATAGCGGACCGGGTGTTTCAGGTGGAATGTTTAATGCATCCTCTGCCGGTGTAGGAACTCATACGCTAACTTATTCTATTAATATTGGTGGTGGTTGCTCCGGTTCGAGTACGGCTACTATCCAGGTTTTACCATTGCCGACTGTTAGTTTGTCATCGTTCGCAGACATTTGTTCTAACGGATCATTGCTTGTGTTAAGTGGAGGTTCACCGGCAGGAGGTGTATACAGTGGCACCGGGGTGAGTGCAGGTACTTTTAATCCTGCTTCTTCAGGAGCAGGTACTTTTCCAATTTTATATACTGTAACAGGAGCAAATTCTTGTGGAAATACCGCAACTCAGAATATTGTTGTGAATGCAGCTCCTTCGGTTAGCGTAAATGCAATTTCGCCTGTGTGCGTGAATGCTTCTCCTTTTACACTCAGTGGTGGATCACCGGCAGGTGGAACATGGACTGGTCCGGGTGTAAGCGGATCGGTATTCAACCCTTCTGTTGCAGGATCTGGAACACATGCATTGGTATATACTGTAACTAATGCGAGTTCATGTACTGCATCTGCGGGTACGAATATTGTTGTTAATTCTCCTCCGGTTGTCACACTTGCAGCATTGGGTACAACATGTATAAACTCTGCTGCTTACACCTTAAGCGGTGGATTACCTTTAGGCGGGACATATTCTGGTCCGGGTGTAAATGGATCAACTTTCAACCCTGCAACAGCCGGTCTTGGTACACATACCATTTCTTATAGTTATTCGGGCGGCGCCGGATGTTCAGGAACAGCTACATCTACTATTCAGGTAGTTTCACAACCGACAGTCAACCTTTCTGCATTACCGGATGTTTGCTCAAATGCAGCACCGGTCACTCTGACCGGTGGAAGTCCGTCTGGTGGTGTATATAGTGGTAGTGGAGTGAGTTTAGGCCAGTTCAGTCCGGCCGCAACCGGTCAAGGGTCATTTCCAATAACATATACATATAGCGTTAGTAGTACGTGCTCATCATCCGCAACTAAAAATATTACCGTAAAAGCATCTCCACTTGTGTTTCACAACAGCTTTACTCCTGTTTGTGTTAATTCTTCATCATTCATCTTAACCGGAGGGTCTCCTGTCGGTGGAGTTTACAGTGGAACAGGAGTGAGCAATGGACGATTTGATCCAAACGTTGGCGTTGGAAATTTTCCTATTACCTATACTATATTCGATGCAAATGGTTGTTCTGCTTCAACCGTACAAACGATGTCGGTTAAGCCCTTGCCAAGCGTATCGATCAACTTTTTTGTACCGACATGCACTAACAGCGGTCCGATATCACTCAACGGAGGTTCACCTGGCGGAGGTAATTACTCCGGCACCGGCGTAACCTCAGGTTTGTTTAATCCTGCCGTTGGTCCCGGCACATACCTGATTACATATACATATTCAGATTTATTCGGATGTAGCGCTTCTGCATCAAATCCAATACAGGTAAACCCTGCCCCAACAGTTCAGTTGAATTCATTTTCTGATGTTTGTGCTAATGAAAGTCCGTTTGTTCTACAAGGTGGTACACCGGGTGGTGGACTTTATTCCGGAACGGGAGTAAGCGGAGGGATTTTTAATCCTGCTGTTGGATCGGGTACTCATTCCATAAGCTACACTTATACAGATGTAAATGGTTGTGTTGATTCTAAAACGAAAAATATTCTTGTAAAGGCCGTTCCATCTGTAGATCTGGGTTCCGATTCTCTTGTTTGTGCAAATGCTTCTGTAGTGCTCAATGTTGGTACGGGCTTTAGTAGTGTTCAGTGGTCTACAGGAAGTACTGCATCATCAATACAAATTGACAGTTCTTCAGGCGGTTTGGGTTCTCGGGATATTTCTGTACGAGTTACAAATTCAGATGGATGTGCAAATTCAGATACCATTACCATTACCTTCGATGCTTGTGCAGGTGTAAGCTATACTGAAAATACGCCTCCCGGACTTTATCTGTATCCAAATCCGTTTTCAACAACAATTCGTTTACTCACAGAACGATTTGTTGAGGTGAATGTCATTGATGTAAGTGGCAGGATATTAGAAAGCCGAAGTAATGTTAGCGGTTCTGTAGATCTGGGTCGAGATCTTGCAGCAGGAACTTATTTCATACAAGTCAGATCCGGAGAGTTTAGGAAAAATTTCCACGTAGTGAAAGCAAACAGATAATAGAGCTCATGATTTTATTATATGCGGTTGTGTGACCACGCATTTTGATCTAATCTTGCGCATGGTCTCTAAACACATCAGCAGAATTATCTCAGAAGCTTTTGATGGCCTCTCATATCTTATTTATCCGGAAGTGTGTCCGGCTTGTCTGAATGCACTCCGAAAAGGAGAGTTGTGTCTGTGTACCTCCTGCCGGTTTCGTCTGCCCAGGACACAATATTATAAGGATAAAGACAACCCTGTTGCCAAACAATTCTGGGGGAAAGTGAATATTGAAGCTGCTACAGCATACTATCATTTTGGTAAGGGAGAAAAGGTTCAGCGCCTTATTCACCAGCTTAAATACAAAGGAAGTAAAGATATTGGCGTCTTTGTTGGGGAACTTTTTGGAATGGAGGTAGCAAAAGTTCAGCCTTATTCCGAAATTGATATTGTAGTTCCTGTGCCATTACATCCTTCGAAATTAAGACAGAGAGGGTACAATCAAAGTGATAGTTTTGCTGAAGGGATTGCAACAGCTATAGGAGTCCGGTTTGACCCTGATGCAGTTCGAAGAGTGAAGGCAACCGACACTCAAACAAGAAAACATCGTTATGAACGTTATGAAAATGTAAGTAGTGTTTTCAAGCTAAGTAAACCGGAAGATTTAAGAGGAAAACATGTTTTATTAGTGGATGATGTCGTCACCACCGGCTCTACCTTCATCGCTTGTGCGGAGGTAATATTGAATGTTCCGGGAAGCCGGGTAAGCATAGCTGCACTTGCATGCGCATGAAAGAGTGTTTTATGCATTCTCAGGACTTTCCTGACTTATTTCCTGCAATAGATTAAATTAAAAATGGTTTCTTTTTTACATCTTTGCACGAATTCGATTGAATGAGTCAGGAGATAAATATTCGACCAGATCTTAGTAAAGAGGAAAAGTATGAGGCTTTGATCCCACAAATTAAGGCACTTATTTCGGGTGAGAATGATGTGATCGCTAATGTTTCCAATATCATTGCAGCTATTAAGCATACAATGAATTATTTTTGGGTCGGTATATATAGAGTTCAGATAAAAGATACCAATGAAGAACTGGTCTTAGGGCCATTTCAAGGACCTGTTGCTTGCACAAGAATTAAATTTGGAAAGGGTGTGTGTGGCAAAGCATGGGAAGATTCAAAAGCGATTATTGTTGATGATGTCAATCAATTTCCCGGTCATATTGCCTGCAGCAGTCTTTCACGGTCAGAGATCGTAGTACCTGTGTTTAGGAATGATAAAGTTGTTGCCGTCTTAGACGTAGATAGTACAGATCTTTCTGCTTTCGACGCAGTTGATAAAAAATACTTAGAAGAAATTTGTAATATTCTTTCAGGGGTCCTATGAAAAGTGAGTTGAGAAGAATTTGTTTTTTCTTTTTAATAGTTCTTTTGAGCTCATGTGCTATCCAGGTTCCTCCGGGTGGTGGTGAGCAGGATGTCGCCGGCCCCAAAGTTATTTATTCCAAGCCTGAAAATTTTTCTAAAGGTTTCACAGGTCACTCTGTCGAAATACGATTCAACGAGTATATTCAGTTGAAGGATGCTCAGTCTCAACTGGTCATATCTCCTCCACTTAAGAATTTTCCTGAGCTGAAGATCAGAAAGAAATCATTGCATATTTATTTTGAAGATACCTTGTCTGAACAAACTACCTATTCTTTTAATTTTGGGAATTCCATCGTGGACAATAATGAAGGGAATAGCTTGACGAACTATCAGTTCGTTTTTTCTACCGGTGATATAATTGACAGTTTAGAAGTGAGTGGCATTATGAAGAATGCAGCAAATGAAAAAACTGAGAAGGATTTGCTTGTAATGCTTTATAAGGAGAGTGATGACTCCTTGCCGTTTCTTATGAGGCCATATTATTTTGCTAAAACGGATGATTCCGGAAGATTTCAGATTCGATATATCTCGTCCGATTCATATAAGATTATTGGACTGAAGGATGATAATAGGGATTATCTGTACAATCCTGTGGAGGAAAGTATCGCCTTCTCCGAATCACCGGTAATTTCCGGTAGTTCCGGAATCAGACTTAGAACTTTTAAGGAAGAAGAAAAAATTAAACTTCTCAAGGCTTATTCTGATGAGCCGGGAAAAGCTGTTTGTGTTTTTAATGGTGTAGCAGACACCCTTGCTATGCATTGGATAGGTGATACAAATAAGATTGATATCTATGCAACCATCTTTTCAAGTAAAAAGGACAGCCTGTATATATGGTATAAAAATCAAGATGCCGATACTATACAGTTGTCGTTTCCAACTTTGAATCCGGATGATACTACAACCATACGATTGCTGAAGAAGGGGTCGTTCAATAAAGGAAAGTTTAAACAGTCCTTGCAAGTGTTTCCTCAGGTGAGTGGAGGTAACTACCAGGATTTGAATCATTCATTTGAGATCACATTTAATCATCCACTTGAGAAGGCAAACCTTGCTTTAATAGAGGTACTTGAGGATAGTGTGAAAGTTACAGATGCATCTTTTTATTTTACCGACTCCCTCAGAACTTGTTTAAGATATTCCAATGTGTGGAAACCGGGTAGTCAGTATATTTTTTTAATACCTGAGGCTGCGTTTACGGATATTTTTTCTCTTCAAAATGATACGGTAATTTCTACTTTCAGGACAAGACAAGAAACGGATTATGCTTCTTTAACGGGAAATCTTAAGTC
>Ga0116144_10000993_pt1 | contig 36060 bp, 26 predicted proteins | sample AD_UKC035_MetaG_FD_89746 | JGI IMG/M metagenome (GOLD analysis project Ga0116144, IMG submission 89746) | Active sludge microbial communities of municipal wastewater-treating anaerobic digesters from USA - AD_UKC035_MetaG | ecosystem: Engineered > Bioreactor > Anaerobic > Digestate | place: USA...
ATTTGCTTTATTTCTTCTATAGATTGGTTGTAGTCTTGCTCATCCTGATGTGCCTGACAAGGTCCTTTACAATTTCCAATATGATATTCTAAACAAACTTTAAATTTATCGGATTCGATGTTTTCTTTACTCAACAACAATGTGCAATTTCTCAGTGGATATAACTGACGTATCAAGTCGAGTAAGGTATTTACCAACGCTACCGAGGCATAAGGTCCAAAATATTGTGAGCCATCCTTTATATATTTTCTCGTATAAAATACCCTGGGGAACCTTTCGTTTTTTACAACAATCCAAGGATAGGTTTTATCGTCTTTGAGGTTAACATTGTAGCGGGGTTGATGTTGTTTGATTAAGTTATTCTCCAAAAGCAAAGCATCGTATTCGCTTTCAACAACAATCGTTTTTATGTTTATAATCTGCTTAACCAATAATTTGGTTTTCGCACTATCGTGTTGTTTGGTAAAATAGGAGCTGACACGTTTTTTTAGATTCTTAGCCTTTCCTACATAGATGATTTCCCCTTCTGCATTAAGAAATTGATACACTCCGGGCTTTTGACTAAGATGACTAACTATTTCATTAAGCTCATTCATCTTTTTAATCTAAGCAATCGATTGATAAATGGATAATATGTTTTGTGCGGTAATCGATTTACTAAATTGTTTAGCTCTGATTGCACCTTGCTCAGCAAAATGATTGGCCATTTCGCTATTGCTCAGCAAAGCACAACAATGGTCGGCCAGTTGCAATGGGTTGCCAACATCAGCCAATAGTCCAAAATTGCCCGGTTCTTCTATTATTTCGGGTATCCCACCGGCACGTGTTGCTACTACAGGTATATGAGCGGCCATAGCATCGAGCAAGCTGGTACCCAGTCCCTCCGTTTTTGATGACATCATAAATACATCTGCATCCATCAACAGTTCCTTCACATCTTTTCTAAAGCCGGTCAAATGAATAAATTCTGCTGATTGATGAAAGTCGATATATTTTTTGATCGACTCTTCCATTGGCCCTTCGCCTATAATGAAGAACTTTACATCCTGTATTTTTTCCTTTATTAAGTTGGCTGCATTTACAAAGGTGTGGTAATCCTTATGATCGACCAGCGCTGAGGTGTTTACAACAATTTTTGTATCATCTCCAATGCTAAACTCTTTTCGAAGTTTTCCTTTACTATACGAATTGAACTGCTGAATATCGATTCCTGAATAAACCACTTCTAGACGTTTTTTATTTTGAATGGCAGGTTTTGTAATTTGCTTTATAGCATTCGATACACAAATAATTTTTTCTATTTGAGGATGATTGTATTTCCATTTAGAAAAAATTGAATCTGAAACGGCAAAGTCAACTCTTCGGCTTACAACAATACGCGATTTAATCTTAAACCATGCAGCAGCAATCACGGCCGCACTATGCGCGTGCGAATCGTGAGTATGTATAATATCGTATTTATTTTTTTTACAAAGTGTTTGAATTGCTCTGGCAATATTTATCCCAAGAACTCCCTTTCGACCAAACGTATGTGTGCTAAAATTTTTCTCTTCGCATCGATGTTGCATTATACTGTGTTGTGGGCAAAGCATTTCGGTTGCTACGTTCATCTGCTTTAATTCATCTAATAAATAGAATGCTTGTTGTTCTCCTCCTCTCCAATCCGATGGTGTTGAAATCTGTAATATGTTGAGTTTATTTTTCAATGCGCATGTTTTTTATTTATGAGTCGAAGCTTATTTAGCTTTTTATATTTGAGCCACGTGGCATAAGCGGATATACAACTGATTTGAAATCCTGCTTTCCCATCCAGTACACCCAACTTCACAACATAATGCCGTAAAAACTTTGCTATCGGACTAATGATCTGCATGATCAAACCTCCTTTCTTTCCTTTTTCAAAATAAGCCTGAGCGGCTATGCTGCTAAAGTATTCGATCTGTTTGTAATGTTCATCCGATGTATAATAACTATAGTGCAGCAAATCGCCTTTGATGAATTGAACGCTAGCATTTTTTTCATGAGCGTCAAATCGATCGTGTGGATTTAAACCGGTCCACTTTCCTTTTTCTTTATTAAACAATCTTAACTTTTTATCGGGGTACCATCCACAGTGCTTTATCCATTTTCCACAATAATTGGTCAATCGATTCATTTCATAAAAATCTTTAAGACCATTGCTTTTAGCCTGTAGAATGTTTTGCCGTAGTTCCTCCGATAGGGCTTCATCAGCATCTAATGACAAAACCCAAGCATGGCTGGTTTGCGACAAGGCATAATTTTTTTGTTGGATATGTCCTTCAAATGGGTTTACTAAAAAGCGAAGCGAATACGATTCACATATTTCTTTTGTTTTATCCTTTGACCCTGAATCGACCACCACGATTTCATCAACCACCCCAACAAGCGAGTCCAGGCAGCGCTTTATGTTTCGCTCCTCGTTATACGTAATAATAGCTGCGCTAATTGAAGTCATAGTATTCAACAAAGGTAAGAATATAGCTTAGGTGAACAGATTGTTGTAAGTGCAAAATATTTATGTTTGTAGGGTGAAAAACGAAAGGGCAGAACTTTTATTCGAAGAAATAAAAAAGGGCAATGAGCGAATGTTGGCGCGCGCCATAAGTGAAGTAGAAAACAACAGTTCTTTAGGCGAATCATTGCTGCTGTTATTGTCCTTTAATTTAAATGTCCCCATTATTGGAATTACCGGACCACCTGGGGCGGGAAAAAGCAGTTTGATTAATGCTATGATTCCCGGCTTAAAAAATCACTACAAGAAAATTGCAATACTGGCCGTTGATCCGTCTTCTCCATTCAGCAAAGGAGCTGTATTAGGTGATCGATTGCGAATGTCCGGTCATTTCAACGATCCATCGGTATTTATCAGATCATTAGCCACACGTGGTTATCTGGGCGGTTTGTCGGCAAAGACTTTTGAAATATGTGATGTGTTAAAAAATGCAGGCTTCGATATGATCATCATCGAAACGGTAGGTGTTGGTCAATCGGAAGTAGAGATTGCTTCACTTGCCGATATTAGTACACTGGTGCTGGTGCCCGAATCGGGAGATGATATTCAAGCATTAAAAGCCGGTATTATGGAAATAGCGGATTTGTTTGTGATTAATAAATCCGATCGAGATGGGGCTGATCTGTTGAAAGCAAATATTTTATCACGGCTCAAAGAAAATGCAGAAGTGATAACGAAGCCGGTTTTGAAAACAACGGCCACGTCAAGTGTAGGTGTTGATGCATTAATAAATTTTTATGTTCAACAGAGCACAGTTATAAAACAAAATAAAAAATACTCCCTTGCTGAGCGTTATTATAAAATGGTAATGTTAGAACGGATGAAGTCTTTACCGTTTGATAATTTCAGAATCGCATTTGAAAAAGAAAGTCAACAGGAAACTTTTAATCCCTACGTTTTTGTTAAGCAGATGGCTTAGTGTTAATGAAGATATTTTTTCTTGTATACACAACGCTCAATGGACTGCTCATACTTTTTAATATCCTCTAAAGACAAACTGTTGCTGATGGCTTTTTTGTAATGAACAATTGCATCATCAAATTTCAATTGAAGTTCATTCATTAATCCAAACTTCTCATACACTCGATCTTTTACCGGCCCCGGAACTTCTAAAGCTTTGTTTAGCAATGCAATCAATTCGTTGGTTCTTTCTTGCCAAAGAAATAAGTCGGACAAACGGATATAGGACTCTAAATGAGTAGGTGAAAGTTGAATCGCTTTTTTAAGATGTTGCTCCGCTTTAATATTGTCTTGGCCATACTCCTTATAAAGTTTTCCGGTGAGTGCATGAGCTATGCCATGATCAGGAAACTTTTGCAACATTTCTGATAACAAATCAAATGCCGCTGAAAGATCTTCTTCCTGCAATAGTTTATTGATCCGGTAAATATAATTATCGGCTTCGCTCAGCATATTGTTCTCATTCCAAAATTGGAGTCCAAAAATCGACTTTTTTCGTTAATCTGTGTGTCTTTCTTATAAATTACGCTATGCAAATTAAACCTGTCAACTAATTATTCAAGTATTTTTTGGTGAATGTTTCTTTTTACAAGGTATTTATCGGAAGGGTCACTTGTAAATTTTAGCCAACAAAGCAGAAAAACAATAAAAAAAGGCGAAAAAACTCACCCCTGCCTGGGTTTCAAGCGTGTCTTCATTAACAAAAGAAAGTAGTCCAATGAGCATAAAGGAAAGATAAATGGCCTTTTGATATTCAATCATAAACAATGGACGAATGAGAAAAATCATGGCGACTATAAATCCGATTATTCCAAAGGCAATTGCAAAACTTAAATACTGATTATGACTTCGCAAACGATATTTCTCCTTTAAAAAACTTTTGTCCGTATTATATTGCTCAGTATAAGCCAAGGCTATATCACCTGTTCCAACACCAAAGAAAAAATTGTTTTTTAAAATCTTCAAACCGGTCGACCAATATTCAAATCGCTGTGTAAAGGAATGTCCGCCTGCACGATTGTAAAGTCGGTACATGTATAATTCCCAAGTTGTTTCATATAGGCGTTTATGAATTGGAAACATTTCAACATATTGAAAATTGGGAATGCCGTCTCTTATATTTTTAAGATCACTTTCCAATAGCTGTTTGAATGAGGTAGAATCCTTCTTTAATCCTTTCGATGTCATGTATCGCAGTAATGTGATATAATGTTGATCTGATAAATAAGTGGAGTCGAAGTTGTTTTTTCTCAACCAAATCTCTGCCAATTCCTGATGACAGAGAAATTGAAAAACCGGTTGACCATTTTCGCAGTCCTTTAAATCAGTATGTTCATATCTATTTCCTGTAGGCGTATAAGTGGCTTCGCCTGGCACAGCAGGAGCATAAATAAATACAGACCTATAAAGTTGAAATGCATAAATGAAAATAAAAGCAGCTCCGACAAAAGTAAAGACTATAACACCTTTCTTATTTAACCGACTCATTGAGTATATCAGAGTAGCCAAGCCCCAAGCCAAAAGAATGATAATGCCCGTTAGTGATTGAAGAAGAATTAAAAAAATAAAAAACCAAACAATAAATATCCACGCCAACAATGAATGCAGTTCATCGTTTTTCCAAAAATGAAATAACAATACAATGGACATGCACACCATTAATGAAAAGCGAATATGAGATATAAAGACGGAAGCGTCTCTGCTGTTAAAGTCTCCGCCTGAATTTCCCATATTCAGCTTAATGGAAGCTATAATACTAGCCACAAAAACAGCTGCTATAAAAAGTAAAGAAAATAAATGCAAGGTTTTTTTTGAAGGCAGCTCAAATGAAAAAATAAAAAGAGGGAGCAACAATAAAGGCAATTTGATTCGTAAATCTTTAAATGCATAAGCAAAGTCGCTTGTGTTGACCAAAAATACAACATGAATGAAATACAAAACGATAAGCCCTAAAGCGATCGGATGTCGAAAGACTTTTTTTAAATCATGAACGTACTTCCCTCTCAACAACCAAGCGCCAGCCAATATAAATTGAGCCTGGCTCATTCCAAATTCTGAAAAAGGTAAGCTGATGGCCATTACGGCCAATCCGAAAAGAAATAAATTACTAGCCCAGTTTTCTCTATTCATTTCAACAGCGAATGTATAAACTTAAACGTGGGCGAAGAAAGTTTATGCCGTTGTAGTCTTATTTTTTTAAAATATCGATTATTTTATTCTGCATTTCCCACTCATCAAAAGTTTTTGCTTTTATTCGTGCGTTTTCGCTAAACTTTTGATATAGGTTTTTATCGGAGCTAATTTGTTCGAGCGATTCTTTCAGTTGATCTTTTTGATGAACACTGCATAAGAATCCATTGCTTTGATGCTCTACAAACTCCGTAGCACCACCTACCGGAGGAGCAAGTACAGGAATTCCATAACTCATAGCTTCCAATAATGTCATACCAAATGTTTCAATCCATTTATCGGGGTGACTTAGGTTGAGCACTAAGTGTGCTCTCTCATAAAAGCGATGCACATTTGATTGCACAGGATAAATTTTAATATTGCTGCCTTTATTTCGAGTGTGCAAGGCATCATCAATATCTTTTTGACTGGCATTGAGCACAATTTCAAAATCCAAATTTGGAAACGATTCAGATAATTCAAGAAAGTCGTACACTCCTTTGTATTCTTTTAAGGAACAAATCATCAATACGGTAAATCGATGATTCAATTTTTGAGTTGGATTAAACAGCATTGCTCTATCCATAAAATCGTTGGTCAGTGCATTATGCACAACATGATTTTGAACATTCGGAATTCGCTCTTCTTGTTCTAGAAATGCTGAAACATAAATTACCGTATCGGCACACATGGCAGTAACGGTTCTTAACGCTTTTTTAAATAAGGGAGGATTGATTGATGTTTCATGTAAATGATAGATTACTTTTTTTCGCATCATTTTTGCCGCCAAAGCTGCACCTGCAGGCAAGAGCGTATTTACGTAAACAATAACAGGTTCTCTCCAATAGCGCAACATCATCACAAACAAATGCAATTGACTTAAAGAATAGAGCAACAATCGAATAAAAATATTTGGACTAAAAGAATAAAAGAAATGTCTTTTTCCGGTGGGTAGATTACTTAAAAAGCCTTCGCCTTTAGTACCTGTGATTACATCAACTGCATAGCCTTGCGCCAACATACCTTTTATAGCTGTAGAAAGAACCAAAGGGCTTCCGCTATAATCGTTCAGTAAATGAACACAAACAATCTTTTTATTTTGTGCAGTCGATTTCTTCATATAGTTTTTGCAATTGATCTCCTTTCACATCCCACAAAAAATAATTTTGATGCCTGCGAACCGCACCGTGCGACAATTCGTTTCGTAAAGAAGGATTATAGTATAGTTGCTTAAGTGCATCGGCCAATTGACAAATAGTTTCATCATATGATTCCATATCTACAGCTATACCGCAACTGCTATCGATAAATTCACCAGGCCCTGAGTTGTTCAAACAAACCACTGGCATTCCGCACGACAATGCTTCACTTACTACCATGCCTGCCCCTTCATGTGAAGGAAAAAGAAAAACATCCGATTGAGCATAGTGTCTCAACATTTCTTTGCGCTCGATCCATGCAATAATTTGTACCGCATTCGAGATATTTTCATCCTGAATTATTTTGTTAATTGTATCTAATTCGGGTCCTGAACCAATTAAGGTTAACGAAACATACTGCTGTTCGCTCGTATCGAGTGAATGGTAAAACTTTGAAAATGATAATAGAGTAAGATCAAATCCTTTTAATGCTACAAATCGTCCGGCTGATAAAATTTTATATGTATTTCGCTTTTCTTTGTTGATAGTCATTAGTTCCGATCCTACCGAAGGCATGATCAAGGTTTTTTTCTTATGTATGTTAATCTGATTTTTTACATCTGAGTTCATCACCAAAACTGCATCTGCATTTTTAACCGTTAGCCATAAAAATGGATCTGCATTCCAAAATATCTTTTTTGTTGCCCATCTTATTTTTTCAATGCAGCGCTGACGAAAACCATATTGCTGTCGAATGTAGCGATCAGGTATTTGAGGATGATGTCCGATAGGCCCCCAAACAAAAGGTTTGTTGGTAGCCCACAAAAATGATGGCGTCCAGTCGTTGTGAAAATTCAAATTGTGAACGATGTCAAATTTTATTTTCTGCCTCATTATAAAAATGGGCATAAAGAATTGCCATAGGTAATAATATATGAGTGCGCCTCTTGATCCTTTTTTCCAAAATCGCATCCAATAAGGCAGATCATAATATAAGAAACGAATGTTTGCATGAATGCCGTTTGGTTGCTCAAGCATGTATCGCTCAATATCTTCTTTGTTATTTTTTCTTGTAATGGAAACTACGTTGTTATAGCGTGCAATTTGACAGATAAAGTTCCATCCCATCCCATCTTCCGATCCTTTAAAAGGATTAACGGCATAAGTGCTTACGAGAATTGTTTTCATCTACCTATGCTTTTTATAACTTTAGCAGGCACTCCTCCAATTACGGAATTGGCAGGCATGCTCTTGGTAACAACTGCACCTGCAGCGATTACACAATTATCGCCAATTTCAACTCCGTCTAAAACCGTTACTTTAGATCCAATCCAACAATTACTTCCAATTTTGATTCCTATTCTGCTTACTCCTTGTAAACGAATAAGAGTATGTGACGAATGGTAATTATGATTTTCGGGATGACAGCTTAAATACTGACCTATAATGCAATCGGATCCTATTTCAAGTCCTCCTGCACCACCGAGATAACAATATTCTCCCATGCCTACCCGATCGCCTATCTTAATGTATTTACCTATGTGGTTATAAGTCGTAGATACAACCAGGCGAGAAAAAGCTCCAATACTCACATTGTCGCCTATTTGAATTCCTTCTTGTCCAAGCGCATTGAGATGAACATAATCTCCCAATTGAACTCTCGAGCCTATTTTCACTTTGCTAAGGTGTCGTATGCTTACTGCTTTACCGATCATCAACCATGAAAAATGACTTCCTCTGAATATAAATTTCAAACCGCGCAGCAGGGCAAACATTCTGTTGCTGGCTAAAGAAATCAAGAGTGAAAAATCAGCTTCTTCGTCAAATGCAAATGCTGGATTTCTTTTTTTTATGAGTGTTTCTAGGGCTAACTTTAACATCAAATAGACTTTAGGTTGCCTATTTTACGTTAAAAATGGGCTATAAGGTTACGCTCTAAGTCTGGTATTTAGAAATTCGATCAATACCGTATCGAGGGTGTCTTGCAAAGTGTGGTTTTTGATCATCAAGTACTTCTCGTTTTTCGATTTTTCTCCTAATTCGGTAAATAATGACATGTATTCTTTTGTAAGCGCTTCTATATCTTTTTCGGCCAATTCCTTTTTTCTACTTAAGATGGTTTCCGGATCGGCATATAGGAATACATTTATGCTGGGCTTTATTATGAACGAATACCCGCTCTTAATAAATTTCTTATTCAAGTTGATATTGGTTCTACGCGCATCCACAATAAAGTCAAAATAATATCGGTCGTAGAGCACGGTATAACCTCTTCTAACGTATTTAAAGTAAACATAAAACTGACCAAGAATATAGTCAATGTAATAATAGCTGAATCTAAAAAAAGAGGAAAAGAAGTTGTTGTTTTTGCCTTGGCGAGGAAGCACTGCAATATTTCTTTTTTCGGCTTCGTCTTTTCCATATCTCCATGCACTCAGTATGGGCAATATGCTGGGGCGATGTCGGATTACCACAATTTTGTGCCGATATTTTTTCTGTAGAATTTGCTTAATGTGTTCCAATACCGTAGACTTTCCAGCTCCATCCACTCCTGAAAAAGTGATCATGGTTCCCTTGCTTCTAAAAAGATCTTTTAGCGTATCGATCAAATAGTGAAAACGATTTTTTAATTTTCGAAAACCGGAATTTATTTTCTGACCGAGAATTTGATGACTCAATTTCTGATGCGTTTTAACCGAATACTCGTATAAATCATCTAACGATTGCAGTACCAATGAATATTTTGATCGGATATAACCAAAGATGCTGTTTCTCAACGCTTGAGGGTACTTCGCAAAATGATCAATGTACTTTTGATCTACATCGCTTTGATTCAAAAGGTAGAACAACATAATGTACTCAAAGTGATGTTGTGGCGAGGCCACTTTTAACCCTTCGGAATTGATGAGCGCTGATTCAATCACTTCCTTTGAATTCAAATAGATAATTCCTTTTCGGTCAAACTTATGAATGAGATCCAATTCAATATAGCTGTGATCTTTAAAGTACAAATGAACGTAAGTAACAAAACTTTTTTCGCGCAATTCAACACGACTAACGTTTTGTGCCTCGCCAACTATTTTTAAAAAAGCCGACAAGTCAGATCGCTGAATTAATATATCAATGTCTGAACTTTCGGGAATACTTTTATACGATACCGATATATATTTCAAAAGAGCATACGAGTAGGATTTTATTTCCTGTACGAAATACTCAATGAACAATTGTCTATCGTTTGACTCCATTTTCATTTGCATAATGCGCGTTCCCAGGCTGCTACTAACCAATGCGCTTGCTTATGCAATTGCCTTTGATTCATATACAGCCTCAAGTAATAACTAATATTGAAAAGGAGGTAAAGTTTGAGGTGAAGATCAATATCTATACCAAACTTATTGATCAACTCCTTAGCATGAGGAAGTTGTAGCATTTCATCTATTTTAAATTCTACTTCATCCCATGATCCATGATTGATAAGTACTTCTGTTTGAAAAATGAAATGAAACAAATCAAACAGCATTGGCATATTGTTGTCCGACATTTCCCAATCGTATAAGTATAATCTGTTTTTGTCCATGTACATGTTCCATGGAGTAAAATCGCCATGGCATATCGATACAGGAACGATTTTGTTTATGTCTATCTGATTGTGGATGTCCACCAGTGCGTTGAGAATCTTATACACTTTTGATGCGTCAATTTCACTATGAATACTTGGATCGTTTTCGAGCAATTGCAATTGATTGCTTATGGCGTCCCATGCACCGGTTTCACCAATCGCTTTTGCGCTATTGCTTTTAGAGTACAACTCGATCAACGCTCGTAGATGAATCTCAGTAATTCTATTGCTTGAAATAATAATGTCCGGCTTTACATTCGTAAGTTTTACAAAATATGGCTCCACTTGTTCGGAGGGAGTAGGAATACTTAATGAGCTAAAATCATACTTGCTCAAAGATGTTAACATATGTCTTTCGTTGTTTATCAATTCAAGTGGCTTCTTATCCAAAGCCACTTTTATAAAGTGCGTAATATTGTTCTGATCATGAATTTCAATAATGGCTTTTCTGTTTTCGCCTTTTGTTCCGGTAAATATTGAATAGCCTTCGCCTTGTGATTTGTTGAGCAGAGCATCTATATGGGTGTGAACTGAATGCTCCAAGTAAAAGCGACCGGAAGCCAAATTAGATGGCATATTCAGTTTATAGGAAAGTTCAATGCTCTTGCGAATCAAACTTCCTTTGAGTGTATTGGAATTATAAAGTTCTAAAAAATAAGGCTTGTTGTTATCTGATGGAACAATCCAACGAATGGTTTGGTCTGGGTTGTTGTAATACAAAAACTCTGTAGCTCCTTCCATGTTGGAAGTATTAAAATGAAAAACAAATTGAGAAGGACCACTAAATTTTAAACGACCTTCACTTAAATTAAAAATGACCTCTGCAGTAAGACTATCGTTAACTCTGTTTGAGTCGTCTTCCTGAGTATCGTTTATAAGACACTCATATGGATCGAACACAAAAAAAGAACTCTTTGCGCTGCAAAATAGTTTATGCAGTAGCAACAGGTCTGAATAGTGAATATGTGCTTTCATTTCTTAATCTACTTCTGCTTTGTTTTTCTCTTTTTGTAATGTGACTATGGAGCAAAAACACAATAAAAAGGTAAAACATAATGCCATAATTGGTCTCTCCAAAAATTCCGAACTCTGTAAATGAGTTTATAATTACCGGACAAAATATGGCTATGCTTATCATACGCAAATGACCAAAAGAAGTTCTGATCATTGCGTGAATTGTAAATGCTAATTGAATTATTGCAATGGTAAATCCTATAATACCCAAATTCAGCAGTACCTGAATAAAAGTGTTGTGGGTCATAGCTCCGGCATATGAATTAAGACTCTCAAAACGATCGTAATAATCGATCCGCATGAAACCAAAACCCAGCCAGGGCTCTTTCGGAAAGTTCATTGTTAAAAGATCTTTCCAAAATGGTAGCCTTCCTGTCATATCCATTACTTCACTCATATCTCCTTGTTTCAAAAACACGTTTGTAAATACAAAGGGAGCTGCTATGATGATAGCCACCAATGAACCTGTTTTGATAAGTGCAGAATTGCTTTTAATGATAAAATATGCACTAACCAATAATGCGCCTATCATTGAAGATCGAGAACCTGTCAGATATAATGTGTAAAATAAAACCAAAAGGGCAACTACTGAAAATACTTTAGCTCCTTGTCGCTGAAGTTCAAAAAATGACATGCCAATACCGATCACAATAAGCATCCCTAATTCATTTGGGTTAATAATGAACCCTCCTAAACGTGCAACTTCTCCTCCATGAGTTAATCGATAGAATTTGTCGGGGTTGATATACATTCCTGCAATAAAGCCCAACAGAACCATAAAGATACTTACATACATAATGTTGCTAAATCGCACTCCAGTCTTCTCGTTAAGCAATAAATACAATCGAATAAAAAAGAAGGAGAAAACCAATTGTTCAACATCCATTAACAACTGAAGCGCGCTCACTTTTATACTTGAAGTCCAAATAAGTGAGAGTAATCCTAGAAATAAATAAGCGAGGTAAAAAAAGATTGGAACTAAAAAATCGGTTTGAAATTTTAATTCTGTTTCTCTGTCTTTTATTATTCTATACCAGACAAAACACCATAAAGCAAGCATTACCCTGCTTCCAATTTTAAATCCTTGTGTAATGGCTACGCTTTCGCTCACCATAAAATAGCTGATGATGCGAATCAATAATATAAAGATAAGCCATGCGCTTATTTTTTGGTAGCTATAGGTTTTAACAGGCATATGTTTCAAGCATACGGGATGCAATAACCGGCCAAGTATAATGATCCATGATCATGGTTTTTGCACGATTACCCATTGCTTTTAACTCACCTGAGTAGAATAAGGTTTCACTTTTGGTCAAGGCTTGTTCAATTAAGTCTGCATTATTGGTTTTAATATGAAACCCGCAATCGTTTTGCTCAATCTCCTGTCCCATATTGGTGGCGGTAGTTACTATACAGGGTATTCCTAATGCACAGGCCTCTAATACCGCAGTGGGCGATCCTTCTGAGTTGCTTGGATGTACAAACACATCAATAGCGCCAAGACACCGATATTTCTCGTCTCCGTATTTTGCCCCTAAAAAACTAATATAGCCCTCAGCGTTTAACTTTTCACATAATCGAATCAAGGATTTTCGATCAGGACCATCTCCAATGATCCAAAGTACTCCGCTGCCTCCATTGGATTTATATTCAGCAAATGCCTCTATAATCTTATCGATTGCTTTGTAATAGTTATCCAATCGTCCGCAAAAACCAAACACCGGCACTTGCGATTGAACCAGTTGATGATAGGCTGCGCTTATCTCTTCAAAATCCTGACCATTTGGAATAACAACCGCATTTGCTTTTTCAAAAAGTTGCAGTGCATTCTCTTCTTCGCTTTTACCTAAATAGTGTACTCGATGCGCGTTTGAAACAATAGAAGTTTCGAACCATGAGAAATACAGCTTTTTCATAAAGCCATTCTTCTTTATTGCAAATCGGTTATAAGCACCATGAGGTGTATAAACATATTTTATCTTTTGTTCTTTAAGTTTTCGGGCAACAGAATAAAAAATTGGAATAAAAGCCCCATGAATATGTACCACCGTTTCGGTTTCCAGCTGCTCAATGTGTAACAACAAATTGGGTGGCAACTTAAATGAATATCCGTTGCCCTTAAAAAGTCTTGTGGTGTAGTTTCTTTCGGGATAGTTGTGAACCGGGTTAGAGGTAATCCCCCATAACTCTACATTCTGACTAGCTAAAGTCATTTGAGTTGCTAGCTGATGCGCCACCTTATTCACCCCATTCATGCGCTCAGGGTTTGCTTTTCCTAAAACCAAATGGATCACTTTCATAATTCATCTCCTTCCTTAAAAGACTTTTTAATTCTAAAATAATAGTATACAAAGTTGATCAGTTGCGTTAATAGCAATCCTGCTATAACACCCATAATTCCAAGCCAATTGAGTAAGGGTATGGCAATAATTACAGACACTATACTTGTTAGAACAAATGCAAAAAATATGCTGGAAGTATATTCCATCGCACGGAGCGCAAAGCGCATTGGATAACCAATAAATACAAACAAATACACCACACATATTCCAATCAATACATTGGCATACATGATAAACTCAGGGCCATAGATCAGTTTGATTAAAAAAGATGCGAAAAGGCCGATGAATACTAACAAAAACAAAACAGCTAAGCCCATTCTTTTGGTAAACTTTGACAAATATTTCTTGAGTGCTTGTGTTCCGTTGTGATGAAATATTAAAGAGGCTCTGGTGGGTACAGTATTTTCCATGGCTAGAAAAATTACATGTGTAACTCCAACAATATTTTGTGCCATTCGAACAGCACCTACGGCAATTGGTCCTAAAACTGAACCCGCTGCTAGTATAAAATAGTTGCCAGAAAACCACTGCAAAACAGAGGAAGCCACCAACCATTTTGAAAACCTCCAATTCTCTTTTACATGTTGATTAAATTGTGGCATTCGCAATTGAATACTTGGATATTTTATCAATCCCAATAATGCGGCATACAAAAACGTGCTGGCCATGATGAGAAAAATATGCGACACTTTAAGCTCAGTTACAAAACTTAAAGCCAATACTATTGCCGTGAACCCACAGTATGCAATTCCATCCATTAAAATGGATAAGCTGTTTCGACCAATATTTAAATAAAACTTTCGAAAATAATCTTGCATCAAATACGAAAACACAACAAAGGGAAACGACCAAATGAGTGTATCTAGATCTGGATAATGTAAGAAGTGAGAGAGCACATAAAGTGCAACAAAAGACAATACCGAAGCGGCCAATGAAAGAACCAATTGCTGTATGAGCAAGGACCCTGCATAGTCGTACTTTTCTTTACCTGATTTTTTCAATAGAAAAGTTTGCATGGGAATAATAACAAAGGCTTGCTGAAAACTACTGGCAATTAAAACCCCCATCCATGCTAAGCTATAAACGCCATATCCATGTATACCGAGCAAACGTGCTATGACTATTCCGATTAAAAAATTAAATCCACTAACGAGAAGCTGATCAGCATAAACCAAAGCGGTAGAAGAATGCTTTTCATAAACTCGTTGAAAAGGAATACTTATAGCCATAAATTCATTTTCTTCAATACTCCTACCAGTTGTTCTCCTAACTCACTTTGTTGTTCTAGTTTTTTCTCCGGAAAATAACCGGTATAGTTTCTTCGCTCGTTTACGGCATTTAGCACGTGATATACTTCATTGATCCGATACTCCTCTTTCAATACTTCAGCATTGCTCAACAAAGCTGACTTAGTAACATTAGCACGTACAATGTATAAATTGATGTCGCTTATTTTCATTACCGGAACAGCGTCCATATACAAACCGGCCTCAGGCGTATCGAATATCACGACATCATAGTGCGATCGTATTTGTTGTAACATTGATCCTGTTTTATCTGAACTGATAAAGGTGTTGATCCCTGCTTTCAGTTTTCCGGTATTCAAAACATCCAGATTTGGATACGGAGTTATCTGAATGGCTTCCATCAAGTCAAGATTGCCACTATATACTTCGGCCATATTGTTTTGATACTGCAAACCGAACACTTCTTCAACGCCCGGATTGTATATATCCATATCAACCAATAAAACTTTTTTATCCATTGTGCTCAACACTTTAGCCAAATTGCTGGCCACATAAGTTTTGCCTTCGCCCTTTTTAGTGGATGTTACCGTGATGAATATGTTCTTTTTCGTTTCACTCAACATCATAATCTTAGTTCCTAAATTGATAAATGGCATAGGAATTTGATTGTCGTTTTGATCGTGAATGCGTTCTATATTCATCAAGAATGGAACATCAGTAATACGTTCTAAATCTTCTCGTGAAGTTACTTTTGGAACAAAGTAATTTCGAACATAAATCAAAGCCAAACCGGTCATAAAGCCAAGCATAAGTGCCAAAGCCATAATCATATTGGGTTGTGGAAATTTCTGCTGTCTTGGATGTTGTGCCGATTCAAGAATTTTGTTGAACGAAACCATTGCCGACTTAGCGATGATGGCTTCGGTTCTTTTTTCTAATAAAAAGTTATATACTTTTTCATTCAAGACAAATTCTCTGTTCAATGCTTGCAGTCGACTTTCCTTTTCAGGCACACTGCCAAAGTCGGCTCTAAGTGATCCCATAGATGCATTAATCTCATCTAAACGGACCATCAGTTTTTTACGTGTATTTACGATTCCCTCTTTCGTAGATACTCTAAACGATTCAATATCGCTTGTGACTTGAACAACCTTAGGGTCCTCTTCTGTATATTTTTGTAACAATTCTTTTCTTTCTCTGTACTTTTTATTTAAAGTCGATATTCCCTCAATGAATAACGGGTCTAAAACGGTTTGATACTCTGGCGCACTATATGGAATTTCCATGTTGCGTCTGATGTATTCACTCATATTATCAAGCGCGGCCAAATCCATTTGTAGGTTAACTTGTTGAATTTCCAATTGCCCCAAAGTCCGCAAACGTGCTTCCGTTTCCTGTGTTAGGTTCACAATCCCTTTTTGGGTTTTATAGTCTTTAATATCGTTTTGAGCCTTATTTAAATCGTCCGAAACATTGTTCAACTGATCGCTAACAAAGTTGAAGGTTGTGCTGGCTGCATCGGTTTTGGTCAGTATACCATCTTCAATATAGGTTTCGGCCAGGGCGTTAACCATTTTCATTGCTTTCTCAGCAACTTCATGATCGTAGTAAATTTTTATAATGTTAACGTCTTTGTTTACCGCCTTAACCATCAAACGACCGTCTGTTAAATGAGTGGCCAAAGCCGATTTACTATAGACCACAAACTTAAATATGCCCCCTTCCAGCGAACGAGGCTTCTCACTCAAATAATTTTGATTTTTTACAACTCTGAATTTTAATGTGTTGATGAACTGATCTTTACCAAACTGAATTCTTTTGTTAATCGTTGTGCCGTTTAAGTTATATGACATGTTAAAAGATTCTCCACCGGCATAGTTCAATTGAACTTCTTGCTTGTAAAAAGAGTTGTCCTGAATTTCGTATTGAATCACAAATGGACTTTCGTGATAAAGCTCCATTGACTTAAATCGACCAACACGATAGTACTCTACATCAAAATCAACTTTGCTGAGTGCTTTCTCAAATAAATATCTTGATTTTAAAACTTCAACTTCCGTTTCAACTTTATTGTCTTGTTTAAACACATCAAAGTTTCGATACAAGTTTAAATTGTTTAAGCCCGCTTCGCCATTTTCAATCTTAATGGTGGCAGTGGCCTGATAAACCGGATTGGTTCTAAACAAATGAGCGGTTGCCAGTGCTCCGGCTATCAACATACAGATAACAATATAATACCAGCGCTTAGCTATCGGTTGCAACAATTGTGATATAGGGTTCTTTGTTTGCATGTTTCTTTATTTGTTAAGTGTAATCAATACAGCAATTGCAGTTAATAAACTGGCAAATGGAATTAGCTTATTGCTAAACCGATCGAATCCCTTTCCTCCACTCGGTGGTATGTATACGATATCGCCCGACTTTATCATAATGTTCTTCTCAGTCATGTTGGCAGCACTGGTTAAATCCAGCATTCTTTCCTTAACCTTGTCTCCATTTCTCGAAACTATTTTAATGTGCGTAGTTTTAGCATAGTCTGTAAATCCTTCGGCTGCGCCTATCAAATCAATCAAATTGATTCTCTCATTAGAAAAAATATAATTGCCTGGCTTCCTTACTTCACCCAATACCGTTGCCTCATTGTTGAGCAATCGAATGTTGATAATCGGATTCTGTATAAATTTTCCGTAGAGTTTTTCAAGGTATAAGGTGGCTTCTCTAAGGTTTAGTCCTTGAAGCTTTACAACACCAACCATAGGTAATTTTACTTCTCCCTTTGGATCTATAGCCAACCATTTTCCGCTCTCTTCCATTACACTGTAAACGGTATGTACAGATCCGATGCTCAAATTATCATGATCCCAAATGCTGATCATCAACTTATCATCAACCGACAATTGTTTTTCAAATACAGCCTTCGAATTGCTTGTGTCGGCTGAGGCCTCTTCTTCGTTAGTCAATTCCGATTGACTGAAAAGAACATACTTATTACATGAGCTAGCAAGAAAGCTTAACGCGATCAGCCAAATCAATGAATAACGTGTTGCATTTACTTTTTTCATCCGAGTGGTTAGTTTATTAAATATGGTTATAGGTTCTTTTAATCCGATTGAACTCTTTTTTTGTAAGTTTTGTTACACTTTTTGCTCATTAATTCAATGATCTTATACTTTTACAGGCGTAAAAATGTTGCTGTTTGAATACTCTTTTGCCAGCCATTCGAATAATAACCAATGAAAATTGCTTTTTTAGATGAATTTAAATCAATTTAGATCTCTTATAAACTCACATCGGTATATCCTCATCGACTTTTATGCCGACTGGTGTGAACCTTGTAAGTATCTGGCACAAATTCTAGTAGAACTGGAAAAAGAAGCAGATAAAAAATATCATATCGAGAAAATTGATGTTGATCAATCAGAAGAATTAAAAGAAATGTTTAGCATACGAAGTGTTCCTACGTTACATTTTTATAAAGACGCAGACTTAATTTGGAGATATAATGGTTTTATGAATGGCCCTGCCCTTCACAAACATTTGTCCTCTCTTATAAATGAAAAATAAACATGAAAGCCCCAATAAAAAAAGACTTGGAATCGGTAGTAAAATTTGTTTTTGAAGCCCATCCAACTAAGAATTTTAACTACAAGCAAATCATTAAACATGCTCTTTTGCAGCAAGCCTCGCTTAAAGAAATAGAAGCAAAGGATTTAAAGGAAATGATTTTTGAAGCGATTGGATCGCTTATCGTTGATGAAAAAATTATAGAAGTAGACCGCGGAAAGTATAAGCTTATACCTGAACGTTCGCACCGCATAGGAAAAATTGACATTACCCAATCGGGTGCTGCATTTGTGATTAACGAAGATGGTGACGATGACATATATATTTCGCCTCGCAATGTTCGTAATGCTTTGCATGGAGACACCGTAAAAGTGTTTCTGTTTATTCATCGAAACAATAAAAGAAGATTGGAAGGTGAAGTGGTTGAAATTATAAAGCGCTCTAAAGAATTTTTTACCGGAATCATCCGACACTCGCAAGACGAAAGTATTTTCATACCCGATAGCCATAAGATTCATGTGGATATGATTGTCCAAAAAAATGGATTGAATGGGGCCAAAGATGGTGATAAGGTCAGTGTTAGAATTACCCAGTGGATACCCAATACACGAACACCCTATGCCGAAGTGGTAAAAGTTTTGGGAAAACCCGGTGAACACCAAACAGAAATGAATTCCATACTATTGGAATATGGTTTCCCTTTGCAATTCCCTGAAGAAGTGGAAAGAGAAGCCAAAAATATTTCGGATACAATTTCAAATGAAGAGATTAAGAAAAGAAGAGACCTGCGAAAGGTGTTGACTTTTACTATTGATCCGGAAGACGCTAAAGATTTTGATGATGCATTAAGTATTCAAACACTAAGCGAAGATGAATTTGAAATTGGGGTGCACATTGCCGATGTAAGTCATTTTATTAAAGAAGGAAGCGAATTGGATAAAGAGGCTTTTAGCCGTGCCACATCCGTCTATTTGGTCGATCGAGTAATTCCAATGCTACCTGAAAAACTATCAAACGAAGTTTGTTCTTTGCGACCTAATGAAGATAAACTTTGTTACTCCGTTATTTTTAAAATAAATAATGAGGCTATAGTAAACGATGTTTGGTTTGGTAAAACGGTGATTCATTCCAACACACGTTTCACATATGAGCAAGCACAAAGTATCATAGAGCAAAAAACAGGAGAGCATTCAAAGGATATTTTGCTAATGGACTCATTGGCTAAAAAAATGCGCAGCAAAAGAATTTCAAATGGAGCCATAAACTTTGAAAAAAGTGAAGTCAAGTTTAAGCTCGATGAAAAGATGAATCCGATTGGTGTATATATAAAAGAGAGTAAAGATGCACACAAACTTATCGAAGAGTTTATGCTTTTGGCCAACAGGTATGTAGCAGAGTTTGTTGGAAAACATCATGCTGAATATGCATTCTTTAATGCATCAAAAAAGAAAAATGCTGCCTCTAAGACTTTTATTTATAGGGTGCACGATGTACCGGACCAAGAGAAATTAAAAAACTTTGCTGCTTTTGCACAACGATTCGGACATCGTTTGGACATTAAGTCGGAACATAATGTCGCCCAGAGTATCAATCAGCTTGTAAAAAATATCTCAGGAAAAAAAGAACAAAATGTTTTAGAACAATTGGCCATTCGGAGTATGAGCAAAGCAGTATATACAACCGAAAACATTGGGCATTATGGATTGGCATTTAATTATTATTCTCACTTTACTTCTCCCATCAGACGTTATCCCGATTTAATTGCTCATCGATTATTAAGCCTTTATCTCTCGAATGGAAAAAGCATTGAATCCAAACCTTTAGATAAGAAATGCAAGCATTGTTCTGAAATGGAATCACAAGCTGCAGAAGCTGAACGGGCCTCCGTTAAGTTTAAACAAGTGCAGTATCTTGAAAATCGAATTGGTGAAAAATTCAAAGGCATCATAAGCGGTGTAACGGAATGGGGAATGTATGTAGAGTTGATCGAAAACAAATGCGAAGGAATGATTCGCTTGAGAGATATACCGGGTGATTTTTTTGAATTGGACGAAAAGACTTATACCATAAGAGGATTGCGGACCGGACGAAATTTTACTTTAGGCGATGAAATAAGTGTTGAGATTAAAAAAGTAAACTTGTTGAAGAAACAAATTGATTTTAGCATTGAAGATCAAGGAGAAATAGTTCGATCAAAACCCAAACAAAGTCAAAGAAAAGTTGATCACTTTAAGCGAAAAGAAAAGAAGAAAAAAAGAAGATAATTTAACGTATCAGCACTTTCTTGATCACTGATTTTCCGTTGTATTCTGCTTTCACAAAATATAGGCCTGCTGAAAATTTCTTAGCCAAATCAATTTTAACTACGGCACCCCCATTTGATTCCGATTGATGCCAAACTTTTTTACCTTGATAATCATACAGCGAAATGTCAACCTCGCCCGACCAAGTTGAAGATGCTGCAACATATAAACTTTCTGTGGCTGGGTTGGGATAAATCAACAATTCTTCATTGGCCAACTGGTTTCGGTTTAAACTAACCGTTTCACTGTATTCGAATCGACCGTTAATGTCAACTTGTTTAAGACGATAGAAATAGAGTAAACGATTCACATCGGTATCAACAAATTCATATGTTCTAACTGAATTGCTATTACCCGCTCCTTTAACAAATCCAATGGGCTGAAAATCTTTAGCATTTTCTGATCGCTCAATCATAAAACCATCGTTGTTGGTTTCAGATGCAGTTTTCCATTTTAATAAATTATGTGACCCATAAGTTCGAGCAGTTAATGAAATTAAAGAAACAGGGAGTGGAGTATTTGGTGGTCCAATAATTTCAAAATCATCAATCGCTACTCCGGCATTAACTACCGACTGATCGGATCTAAACACAAAACGAAAACTAACATTTGCATTGCCTGACAAGAATGAGACATCGGTGCTTTGTAAAGTGAAAGTTGATTTAGTTCCGTTGAAGTAGGCTTGGTTTAATGGGAATGAGGTGTTCATAGCATTATTAGCAAAGTCGTACCAATTGGGCGGATTGAAATTTCCTAAAGGAGTCCATGTATCTCCTTTATCGAGTGAATATTGAAGAATGAATCCATCGTAGTTCAATTCAAACAAATTCTTTCTGTAAAAGCGAAGTGTATATGACCCCGGTGCAAGTAAATTAAAATTAGGTGTGTACAAATAAGCTTCGGTCATATCGGTATAGTTACCGCTTAAACCTGTCACCCATACAAATGATCCGCTATTGGTACCATTTTTTCCAGCCGTAGCCGAATTGCCTCTAACCCAGGCAGTGCCATTTACAGTATAGCTTCCATAGTCCAATGCCATCGCATCAAAATTGCCGCCCATAGCCGGAGTATAGGGTGTGCCTTTGTTGGGTAATATATGAATGTAGTTGCTACGAGTTGCATTTATGTTTCCATTAATGGTTAAACTGATGGTGTACAAGCCTGGAGTATTGTACGTTTTAACCGGATTGCTTGCTGCGCTGCTGGTTCCATCTCCAAAGTCCCATACATAACTGGTCGCTTTAACCGATTGATCGATAAATTGAATGGGCTTATTTAAATATCCAATGGTAGGTGTGGCATAAAAGTCGGCACTTGCAGGAGAAAATATATCTGAACTAAATACACCTCTTCCGTGAGTGGAAGCAATAACTAAATTATCGGAGCTTCTCCGTTGCAACATCGTAATGCGGGTATTGGCCAATCCGCTACTCGAGGGAGCCCAATTTGTTGTATTACCATTTATTAAGTCAGTGCTCCAAACACCCAGCTCTGTAGCGAGCAATGCCTGGTTGTTGTTCAATGGACTGATCATGGCCCATCGTATAGGCATGTCAGGTAAGTTTCCTTCTATGGAAACCCAATTTGTTCCTCCGTTTGATGTTTGCCAAACACTATTAACACCATAATTTGAATAGGTAACGATCAATCGATTGTCATTTCCTTCTTCAATCTCAATACAAGAAACCGAACTTCCCGGCATTCCGGCTCCATTGTTAATCCATGTAGCTGTTGGGGTGGCAGAGTTGGCTGCATCAACCCGAACAACTCTTCCATTTGATAAACCAAAAAATACTCGATTAGATGTATTGGGAGAAACAGTTACTGCTCTAATGCTGGCTCCACCAAATTCTGCAATCGCTCTAATGTTTAAAGTGTTGCTGACCGGTGCATTTAAAATTACATAGTAATTTCCTGCTGTAGCGTTACAGTATAGATTGTTGTTTAAGTTATCATAGTCTGTCGGATTAACAAATGAACCATTATTGTTTCCTCCCATTCCCGTAAACGTATTTCCACCATTGGTACTTCGGTAATAATTATTGTACACATAGGATGTAAATTGATATTGGGGCTGATCCTGATCAATATGTACAAAGCAGCCATCGCCACCGGTTACTTCAATACTAGGTCCTATACCCGGCTGGCTTAATCGGTTTGATCCATTGTCTTGTGCTCCTGCCAAATGATTGTGCGAACTTGCTGTTGGGTGGATAGCACAAGCATAAAATTGAGTGATGTTATAATTTTGTGATTTGAATTGGGCGTTACTTCCACCAACCATGCTTCTATAAATTCCACCATCGTTTCCGAAGTAAACTGTAAAGCTGCTTCCGGGTTCAAAAACAATTGCATGTTGATCGGCATGTACTTCTATATATCCAAAGCCACCATACCAGTGAGATAATTGAGTCCAAGTACTTCCTCCATCGCTTGTTTTAAACAAGTCAACTCCTCCAATGATTAAAGTATTGCTGTTGTTAGGGTCTACCGCAGCTGTAAGATCATACCACGCTTGACCACGAGTAAAATCATTGCCTATACCCGGATCAGCATCAGTAGGTTTGTTTACCGTTGTCCAGTTCAATCCGGCATCACTGCTTTTCCAAATGGGTCCACTTCCATTGCCTCCACCTTGCGATATTACATAGAGCACGTTGGCATCGGAAGGTGCACAAGCTATTTCAAGTCGTTGAAATCCGGTTGTAGCAAAACCATTTGCTCCTGTGTTGAGTTTTGTCCATGAGCCAGCATTTCCATTCGATGATTTATAAATTCCATCCGTTTGAAATAAACCGGCTGATGCATAAATAGAATTATCTGCTGCAATTTCTATATCGGCTATGCGAGATGAAGTAGATCCATTACCAGCCGAAAGTACATTTGTCCATGTGGTTCCACCATTTGAAGAACGGAATAAACCGTTTCGAGTTGCCGCATAAACATCTCCACTTGTTGGATGCACTAATACCCTTTGAACATATTGAAAGTTAGCATTGTTTGCCGTTGATCCTAATTGACTCCATGTATTACCACCATCGGTGCTTTTAAAAATTCCGTTTCCTCTTTGTGCATCAGCATTATAAAAACCCTCACCGGTACCGAAATACATTTCGCTAGTATTTAATGGATTGAAACTGATACATGTGATGGATATATTGTTCAGCATATCATCAATCGCATTCCATATCGGTGGTGTTTGAGTAATATCAGTTGTTTTCCAAAGACCACCACCAACACCTCCGGCAAAGATTGTTTTCTTAGTAGCATCGTTCGGATCAATTAAAATAGCACGTGTTCGACCGCCAACATTGTTCGGTCCTCTCTCTTGCCAAACTATTCCGGGAATGGCAGCGGTAGCTTGAAGTTGATTATTGTTTAATAGGCTTTTGGTATAATTCAGTGCCTTAGCCAATCGCTCCCGTGGCACGTAACCTAATGCAGGATCTTTTGTTATTTCCATCTCATGGAGCATGGCCAAATCCATACGATCTCGTTTTTCAATACCAATATTTTTTCGTTCGCTTTTTCTGAATCTCTTTTCGAAATCACTGCTCCGAAAATGAAATCCTATGCTTGTAAAAAACACAGCATAGATCCCAATAATGGTGATGCTTAATAAATTCTTTTGGTATGATGGATTTAACCTCACTGCTTAAAAACGTATATCTACAAACAAAGTTACATAAGCGAACTGTGCTTATCAAGTAAATAACGTTTTGATAATCAATTAGTTTTTAAGCTTACTTCCATCAATTTTGATGATTTCTCCGCCTTGGTATTGTTGAGTAAGTATTAAGTCACCATTTTCGTCAAACGATTTCCATAAACCATCCTTTATACCCAATTTGTAATTGTTCTCCTCTTTTAGTTTTCCGTTTCGGTAAAAGTACTTATGTGTACCGTTTTCTAAACCATCAATATAATTGCCTTCAAAAGCAGGTTTATTGTTTGAAAAGAACTGCTTCCAAAGGCCGCTTTCTTTTCCATCAATGTACATTCCTTCCGCTTTATAGCCTCCGTTATTGAAATTCCATTTTCCATCTCTCAATCCCGAAACATAAGCCCCTTCGGCTATTATATTTCCAGCCTCATCGTATTCATACGAAACGCCTTCTTCTTTTCCTTTTTCGAAATATTGCTCTCTTAGTTTTGCTCCTCCTGAGAAATACCAAAGCCATTCGCCTTCGGGAAGATCTTTTGTATATTTTCCTTTTTGTTGCAATGCACCTTCTTCATAATAAAATAGCCATTCGCCTTCTTTCTTCCCTTCTTTATAATTCCCCTTTGCTTTAATTTTATTATTAGGATAAAACAATTCCCACAATCCTGTTGGCCTTCCATCCTGATCCACTGGTCCTATGGCAACTATTCTTCCGTCTTCATATATTTTTGACTCTACCACATTTCCTTTTTCATCATAGCGTGTAAATAAGCCTTGACGTTTTCCATCTTTCATATTAACGGTTGATTGAACTCTTCCGTTATTAAAATACGTGCGATCAACTTCGAGTTCAACTTTAGTTCCTCCCTGATCGATCAATTCACCATCTTTATAAATTTCAATCAGGGAAATCATTCCCATACGATTAAACTCTTTATACAATCCATCTCTTTTATTATCGAGATAAGAGATTTCTCTTTTGATTAAACCATTTCTGAAAAATTCTCTGTGAACGCCTTGCTTGTTTCCAAATTTATCAAGTCGATTTATTTTTTCTTCTCTTTGAAAATAACCGTTTTTATAGTGCGTCATGGTAATCACAGTGCCTTGTTCATTGTATTCCAAAGCAATTCCGTTTTCAATTCCATTGGTATACAGTACGCGTTTTTGAATCTTTCCACTTTCAAAATAAAACTCTTCAGCACCTTCTTTTAAATTATTAATCAGGTAAATTTTCCTTTTAATATATCCGCTTGAATAAAATTCATATTGCCAACCATTGCGCAGATTATTTTTGTAGTTGTAGATTGAACTTACTAAACCTGCCTCATCAAAAAATTTCCATTCACCACTGAGTTGATGGTTTTCTCGTAATCCAATAGAGCGCATAATTCCATTTTCATGAAAAGTTTTCCAAAGTCCATCGGGTTTTCCATTCACCAAATTTCCTTCGCTACTTACTTTACCATCCGGAAATCGGAACTGATTAAACCCATTTAGATTTATATTTTGCGGTTGTGATTGAGCAAAACTTAAAAAGAGTAGTGTACAAAATATAGAAAGCAATATTCTCATATACCTGCTTGTGCTGATATATCCAGCATTCTTTGTAAAGGTAACAAAGCTCTTTCCATTAATTGTGAAGGAATTGTAATTTCAGGTTGCTCATTTTTCATGCACAAATAAACTTTTTCGAGCGTATTTAATTTCATGTGTGGACATTCATTGCAAGCGCAATTATTATCGGGTGGAGCAGCAATAAATGTTTTGTCGGGCGATGCCAATTGCATTTGATGTATTATACCTGCCTCTGTTGCCACAATGTATTCTTTCTTATCGCTTGTTTTGGTATAGTTTAATAGTCCGGTAGTGCTTCCAATAAAGTCGGCATGCTGAAGTATAGGTTCTTCACATTCGGGATGGGCAATTAATTCTGCTTTGGGGTGCAGTGCTTTTAATGCACTTATTTTCTTCAAAGAAAAAATTTCGTGCACCATACAAGAACCATCCCATAACAACATTTTCCTTCCGGTTTTTTTCTCAATAAACTTCCCTAAATTTTTATCCGGTGCAAAAATGATTGGTGTTCCTTCTTCAACACTTTCAACAATTTTGACTGCATTAGACGATGTGCAAATAATATCGCTCAAGGCTTTAATCTCTGCCGAACAATTGATGTAACTGATGACCACATGGTCAGGATGTTGTTTTTTAAAAGCTTCAAATTTTTCAGGTGGACAAGAATCACTCAAGGAACATCCTGCCTTTAAATCGGGTAGTACTACTTTTCTTTTAGGATTCAACAGTTTTGCGGTCTCCGCCATAAAATGAACGCCTGAGAAAACAATCATGTCCGCCTTTGTTTCTGCAGCCTGTCGGGCTAAACCCAAACTATCGCCAATGTAGTCTGCAATATCCTGAATATCCGAATCCTGATAGTAATGTGCCAGGATAACTGCATTTTTTTCTCTTTTTAATTTTTCAATTTCTGAAAATAAGTCTATGCTTGGATCGATCATATCGGTAGTTTGATTGCTGGCACAAAATTAAATCGCATCATCGGTAAATAAAAACCCTAAGCCTTGATTTAACAAACAACCTATACATATATAATTATATTAATTTAAAGTATGTTGTATATGTATAGTCTGTTAGTATTGTTGAATTCTATTTTTAAAATATTTTGAAGTTGATTTATTTTTATTTGATTAACAACTTTTAAACAAGACATTGTTTTATAACATATTGTCTTTTAATAAGAAAACACTTTATACACAATCTTGTTTTTGTATGCTTGTTTATAAAAAACGAGTGAATTTCATTTCTATTTTGGTTGATAAAATCATAGTAAGTAACTCATAAAATATACCCTTTTATGTTTGGTGAAATCAAATTATTACATAAGCAGAGTTCAACCAATTGCTTCGACATGAATTGAATTTATTTTTGCTAACAAGTATTTTTTTAATCAACAGGTAAAATGTTATTAAATCAGCCTTTTATGAACAGATGTTGTGTCATCAATTTATTTTAATAATAGAAGCATTGTTCACCGCTAGATAAAAACAGATTTATACCTTTACCCTAAACAAAAGATAAATGAAAATTAGCATTGGATGTGATCATGCCGGTTTTGAAATGAAAGAAAAGCTCAGTCAATGGTTAGAACAAAATTCATATGCACTTATTGATTGTGGAACCAACAGCCTGGATAGTGTAGATTATCCTGATTTTGCACATAAGGTAGCTCAGCAAGTTGAATCAGGAGAAAGCAGATTTGGTATACTGTTGTGCGGAAGTGCAAATGGAGTAGCTATGGCTGCCAATAAACACGAAAAGATTCGAGCAGCGCTGTGTTGGACAGAGGAAATTGCACAACTGAGTCGATTACATAATGATGCCAACATCATTTGCATACCTGCACGTTTTGTTGATGAAATTACCGCCAGGAATATGATCAAGGTCTTTTTGGAAAGCAAGTTTGAAGAAGGAAGACATTTAAAAAGAATACAAAAGATACCCATATGCTAATACGTTTTACTCTTGCCTTTTTCAGCGCTTTAATTATTTTTTTTTCTAATGTAAATGCTCAAGACTCCTTGGCATTGAAGTATGCAAAAACGATTGATGCTAATGAACTCAGATCGATTATATTTCAACTAGCCGGAGATGAAATGGAAGGAAGAGCAAGCGGTGAAGAAGGTCAGAAAAAAGCAGCAAAGTATATTTCTGATTATTATTTTAATTGTGGAATAAATCCACTTAATGAAACAGATTATTATCAAACTTTTTTTCTTAAAAGAATAAGATACCAAAGCAGTCCCTTAGCAATTCAAAGCAATAGTCTTATTGAGGGGGTTGACTATGCTGTTTATAATCCTAGAACAAGCAGAAAAATAGAATCCTCTACTTTTTTATGGGGAGTTTATTTAAATCAGTTGGATATAGAAAAATCGGAAGTTGAAAATCAGATATTGATCGGATATGATTCACTCTTAAATGCTCTGGGTGCTGAAGGAAATACCCGAATGGCGATGGCGAACATTCGAAAAATAGAGGAACAACTTAGAGATAAAGACCCAAAGGCTTTGTTTGTGATCACTAAAAATGTAGAAAGATTTTATAAGAGACTAAAATTATATTACGACTCAAATCCTCTGTTTTATGAGCTTAACAACAATGAAATACCTATAGTATTAATTAGCGAAGAAACAGCCAATAAAATTATATCCCCTTCAAAAGTAAAATTGGTTAAATGGAAAAAGTGTTTTGATGCAGGGAAGAAAACCAAGGTCATCCAGAATTTTGAAAACATTTTGCTTGAAATAAATTCGAGCATAGAAGAAGTTAGTACCGAAAATGTATTGGCCTATATTCCTGGAAGCGATTTAAAAGAAGAACTCATTGTTATAACCGGGCACTATGACCATTTAGGAAAGAAAGATGGAAAAATATATTACGGTGCCGATGATAATGGAAGTGGTACTGCTGGAATTATGACACTCGCTAAGGCGTTTAACAATGCACGAGTAAATGGACATGGTACCAGAAGATCAATATTGATTATCAATTTTACTGCAGAAGAGATTGGTCTTTTAGGCAGCCGTTATTATACATCAAACCCGGTATTTAGTTTATCGAATACGGTTGCCAATCTCAATATTGACATGATTGGACGAAGCGATGATCAGCATAAGGACAACTCGAATTATGTTTATGTCATTGGAGCCGATAAACTTAGCTCTCAACTGGATTCTTTAAATACATCGGTTAATCAGACCTATTCAAAAATGGAATTGGATTATACTTTTAATCAACCCAACGACCCTAATCGCTTTTATTACCGATCCGATCACTACAATTTTGCAAAAAACAACATACCGTGTATTTTTTATTTTAGTGGTGTTCATGAGGATTATCACAAACCTGGAGACACACCCGACAAAATTGATATCAATAAAGTAGAAAAAATAACAAAATTGGTTTTTTATACCGCTTGGGAAATTGCCAATATGCCAACACGACTAATCGTTGACAAAGCTGCTGATGAAAACAGAGATTGAAAATTTTATTGAAAAAAGTAAAACGAGCGTCTCCGATCAGGCGAGAAAGAACATTATTGATGCGGCACTGCAAACCTACACACAACACCACAATACCGCACTTGAGCAATTCAGTTCTGTAAACACAGTCAAACAGAAGGCAGCTCATATTCGCTGGAAAGCAATCAATAATCTTGAAAAATATCTGATAGAGTTTGAGTCAGTATTTCATAAAAATGGAGGTAAGTTAATTTGGGCGCAAAATGCCGAACAAGCAGTAGATGAAATCGAAAACATTATCCGGCAACATCAATCAAAGATATTGTACAAAAGCAAATCGGCTGTATGCGATGAAATTAATTTAGTAGATGCATTGAACGAGCGCGGAATTAAATCGATTGAAACCGATACCGGGCAATTCATCATAAGACAAAACAATGAGAAGGCAGAACATATGGTGGCACCGGCCATTCATAAAAGTAAGAGCGATGTGTTTGAACTTCTTAAAAACGATTTTGATTTTGATGCGAAGTCTGACGTTCATCAGGCCGTTAACTTTACTTCAAACTTAATTAAAGAAAAGATTAAAGAAGGAAAAGTAACCATTAGTGGCGCAAACTTTTTATGTGCCGATGCCGGAGCCATAGCCATAACCGAAAACGAAGGTAATATTTTTTATTCTATAGGAAATGCCAAAGCGCATATCGTGCTCACCGGTATTGATAAAATGCTTCCTTCTATAAATGATCTCGATCTTTTTTTACCACTGCTTTCCACTTTTGCAAGTGGTGAGTCATTGAGTTCGTTCAATCATATAATAACAGCGCCTCAAAGAGGGAAGGAACTTTATCTAATCTTGTTGGACAATGGACGTAGCAATGCGTTGAGCGATAAAGAAACCCGTCCGGTAATGTCTTGTATTAAATGTGGTGCTTGTCAAAATGTATGTCCTGTATTGCGAGCCACTGGAAATATTGCCCTATCGTTTGAGCATGGAGGCCCTTCGGGCAACTTGCAAAATGCACTAAAAAATAATCCGAAGGAGCAAAGCCACTTATTTGAGCTAAGCACTTTGTGCGGAAAATGTGATACCGTTTGTCCGGTGAATATAAATCTCCACAAATTGTATTTATATGGACGAAAAAACCACAGCGATCAAAACAACGGATTGAGTACAGGTAAACTCAACATGTTTTTATGGAAAAAGAGTGTTGCTAAGAGAGGAGCCTACAATTTTGCATCGGGTAAAATGAGAAAGGTTGTAGTAGAAACTTACTTTAAATCTGGACTTAAACCGTACAACTTAACACTGAGCGAAAAATCGTTCAATGACATGTGGAGAGAGCAAATGATGCTGAATTAGATTCTTTTTTTATCGATCTTGAAAAGGTATATTTGTTATATGAGAACACTATTGGTTCTAATGATTTTGCTCATGTGTTGGTCGTGTAAAAAGGAGAACCCTGCCCAACAACCTGCAGATATTGAAACCGGTACTCTACGTTTAGAGTTTGAACATTTTGCTGACAATACATCTTTGCTGTATCATACATGGTATGTCAATGCGAATAACGACAGCTTTACAGTTAGTTTTTTGAAATATTATATCAGCAATATTTCAATTTCTAATGCTAATGCAGCGAATTGGAAAGAAGAGAATAGCTACCATTTGGTGGAACATCATAATGGTTCAACTTCTGTTATCACAGTTAATAATGTTCCTGTGGGCAGCTTTACAAAACTAAATTGTGGATTAGGTGTTGATTCCATTAGAAATGTAAGCGGCTCGCAAACAGGCGCATTAGATCCTTCAAATAATATGTTTTGGAGTTGGAACAGTGGATATATTTTTTTTAAAATGGAAGGCTTAGCTCCTAAAAGCCCAACTACGGTTTACACGTTCCATGTTGGAGGATTTAATAGTCCTAACTCTGCCTACAGAGATTTGGAATTTAGTTTGACAACAAACCCATTGATAATCAGCAAAGGAAAAACATCAACGATAAAAATAAAGGGAGATGCAATGGCATTTATGAATAATCCGAATCCATTGAACTTAGCATTCAACAATAATATAAGCACACCGGGCCATGCCACACAATTGGCTGCCGACAACTATGCCAATATGTTTTCAGTTTTGTCCGTTATTAATAACTAGGAAAATGAAAAATAATATATTTCTAATAGTCATTTCGTTGCTGTCATTTATATCGTGTCAGCGCGATCCCTCATTAGAAATTGCTGAAAGCGAAAAGGAAATCAAATTTTATGTACCACAAGGATTTCCGCCTGCGCACTATCAGTTTACAAACAATCCCATCACACAAAAAGGATTTGAATTAGGGCGCTCGCTATTTTATGATCCCATTTTATCGAAAGACAATACCATTTCTTGCGGTTCGTGTCATCAATTGCATGCAGCTTTTGCGCACAGCGACCATGCATTAAGTCATGGCATTAATGGTTTGTTTGGAAATCGAAATTCTCCGGCTCTTTTTAATACGGCATGGTGGACATCATTTTTTTGGGATGGAGGTGTAAATCATATTGAAGTGCAACCAATTGCACCTATAACCAATCCCGTTGAAATGGATGAAACCTTGGCCAATGTAATTGCTAAACTGCAAGCTCATCCAAACTATCCTTCCAGATTTAATCAAGCTTTTGGTAGCGATAGTATAACATCGCAGAATATGTTAAAAGCTTTAGCACAGTTTATGGGCGCTATGATTTCGGCCGATTCGAAATACGATAAATACATCCGGCAAGAAAATGGAGTCACGTTAACAAATGCAGAGCTAAATGGAATGAATATTTTCAATGCAAAATGTGCCACATGCCATACTCCGCCTTTGTTTACCGATTTTTCTTTCCGCAATAATGGATTATATGCCACCTTCCCTGTCGATTCGGGAAGAGCAAGAATAACCGGAGATGTGAACGATATTGGAAAGTTTAAAGTGCCATCGTTGAGAAACATTGTTGTTACCAAACCATATATGCACGATGGATCAATCAATCAACTGGCCGATGTTTTAGAACATTACAATAGTGGAATACAAAGCTCTGCCACACTCGATCCTTTACTGAGTTCAGGAATTAGTTTGAGCAATCAGGAAAAATCGGATCTGCTAAGTTTTCTTGCTACACTGACCGATTATACATTCATCAACGATCAGCGCTTTGCAGAACAATAAGCAATGATCTATTGTTTGATTATTTTTAAATGATGTTGATGATCCTTCGCATCGATTACAGAAACTAAATAAATACCCGCCACTAGTTTTTCTACATCAATGGATGTTGAGTATTCGTCTATATGATAGCGTTCAAGCAATTGACCACGCAAGGTGTATATTTCAACCTGCTTAAGTTTTACTTTAGCGTCAATAAAAAAAAGATCGCTTACAGGATTAGGGAAAAGGTGAATACCTGTTTTGCTAAAAGTATTCTCTGAATGTCCCAAACTGAGTTCATCAACAATTACCAATCCTTCTGTGGCAGTACCAATCCAAAGTTCAGCCATTGATAAATTCATACAGCGGACATAGGAATCGGGCATGGCGGAATTTGTACTGTCGAGGTTTTGAAAAAACACCCCCTTTTTTATGATCAATCCTTTGTCAATGCTTCCGGCATATTGTGTGTTTAAAGATTTCACCAATATACATGTGGCATTATTACTGGCTATGGTTGATGTGCTGGTATTGTATAATAAAATACTTCCTGTTTGAGGCACCCTTGCTCCTATTCCTGCATTCGCAAAAGCCATCCACACATTTCCATTGGCATCCTTGTCTAAACCCAACACCGTATTATCGGGCAATTGGTTCGGAAAAGTAAAGACACTCCATGTCGTATCTTCTATAATGACCAATCCACCATTAATGGTTCCCAAATACACCGTACTGTCGTCTATATATATATCTGCAATGTTGTTCGACATCAATGGAGAGTTAAACATATTGTAAATGGTCCACGAGGTGTCTTTGAATACTGCTATACCTCCTGTGGTTGCAGCCCAAACAAAACTACTGTCATCCATATCAATGCTTCGCACATGATCATCGGGCAACAGCGAGTTTTGCGTGTTGAATACAGTCCAATTCGTGTCGTTGTAGAGAGCTATTCCTCCGGCAAAAGTTCCAAACCACTTTTGGTTTTGATCATCTATATACATGCAGCGTATCGAATTGTTGGGCAATCCCGAGTTGCCGGTATTGAATACAGTCCAGTTGAACATACTATCAATACGAACCAAACCAAAGTCGGTGCCTACCCAATGATTTTTATTCTGATCGGTGGCAATGCAATAAACATTATTGTCGGGCAAAGAAGAGTTGCTGCTGTTGTAAACCGAAAGAACTACTTGTGAAAAGCCGGACATTGTTCCCAACAGCAAAAAAAAAGACAGTATCGTTTTGATCATACACAAAAATAAAAACGCTATGTCGTTTAAAACATAGCGTTGATCATATTAATTCAAAAGTTATTTACTGCACTAAAAATTGAGCGCGGTGAATGGCATTCTCGGTAAACACTTCTAACAAGTACATGCCCGACTCAATATTCTTTAACGATATCTCCGAGCTTATTCCTGAAACATTTCCATTGTAAAGAATTTGCTTTCCACTCAAATCGCTAATCTTTATAGCTTGAATGTTCTCTTCAATATTGTTCAAAGCGATGTTTAAATAGTCGGAAGCCGGATTGGGATAGACAATTAAATTTTCACTTCCACTCATAGCGCTTCTGATATTGGAAGCTGTTGTGAAAGTTCCTGTTTCAACAATGTCGCCTAAATTACCGCTACATCTCGATTGAACCCAAAAGTTATAGGTAGTGCCCGGAGTTAAATTAACCAACCAAATATTGTTAACATTGGCGTGCGTATTTCTATACTTAAAAGGCGAACCCGGAGCAGTTGATTGATATTTGATTCTAAACTCGTCTGCTGTTACTGTTGAATCCCACTCAATATAAGCGCTGACATCATATACTACAGAGGCAGTTAAGTTGATAGGATCCTCACAATTGTAAGCATAAGTAGGGGTAGTAAACTGTACAGGGCTGCTGTACACTACCGGCTGACCGCTACAAACTGTGCGAACAAAAACTTTATAATTGGTATTGGGTGCAAGACCATTCAACTGATATGAAGTGCTGTTCGGAACATTTAAGGTTTTTACCGTTGCACCTTGAGTGCCGGGTATTTTCACTTTTATTTTATACTTGGCAGCTGTGGCATCTGTCCAGGTTATAAGTGCGTCAAAAGGAGTAATGTTGCTTGCGTTAACATTTTGAGGAAGACCACAATTGTAACCCTGATTAATTAATACCGACTGTGAGTACGAATTGCTACATCCATTTGCATCAGTATAACTATAAGTAATGGTGTATGGACCTCCAACACCGGCTATCGATGGGTCGAACATAGAACCACTCATTCCCGGGCCGCTGAAAACTCCACCGGCAGGATTGCCAATTAAGGTTACCGGCAAATCGGTATCATCGTATTGCGCATTTAAACCATTAAACGATACTGAAGGAAGTGCGTTAACCGTTACGGTAACCGAGTTCGAACCGCTGCAACCGTTTAAGTCGGTGCCGGTTACAACATAGCTTGTTGTAGATGCTGGCGAAGCATTTACAGAAGCAACGTTTGTCGCATCCAATCCGGTTGTTGGGCTCCATGCATAGGTATCAGCACCCGAAGCAGTAAGAGCAGTTGATGCTCCTTCACAAATGCTAACATCAGGACTTACCGTGATGATTGGATTTGCATTTACAATAACCGAAGCCGAAGCCGTATTGGTACAACCGCTGGTATTGGTACCGGTTACGGTATAAATAGTACTGGTCATAGGGTTTGCGTTCACGCTATTGCCATTGGTATTATCCAATCCGTTGGCTGGCGACCAGGTATAAGTAGTGGCACCGCTGGCATTTAAGGCAGTGCTTTGTCCTTCGCAAATGGTGCTAATACTTGTTGCACTTACAGTAGGTGCAGCATTAACATTAATGGTAATATCAGATGTTGCTGTACAACCATTCGTGGCAGTTCCTTCTACTGTGTAAGTAGTGGTGCTTAGCGGAGAAGCAGTTACTTGAGCACCGCTTCCTGATGATAAAGAGCCCGAGGGAGTCCAGTTATAAGTACTGGCACCATTGGCTGATAATAGTGTTGAGCTGCCTTCACATATAGTATTCAAATTACTGCTTACACTAACGCTAGGCACCGCCAATTGTTTGGTTAAAGTAAAAGGCACGGCCAACACATTATTGTTTTCATTTTCTTCTTCAAAATAATTGTAAGGATCCAAGTGCACTACTACATAGTAATTTCCATTACAAGTATTGGGTGGAATGGTAATATACATGCCCGACAAATACTGATAATAAATATCGGTATAGCCCGAGCTGATTCCCTGTACGGTTGAAGAGCAACCATAATTTCCTCC
>Ga0116144_10000995_pt1 | contig 36042 bp, 31 predicted proteins | sample AD_UKC035_MetaG_FD_89746 | JGI IMG/M metagenome (GOLD analysis project Ga0116144, IMG submission 89746) | Active sludge microbial communities of municipal wastewater-treating anaerobic digesters from USA - AD_UKC035_MetaG | ecosystem: Engineered > Bioreactor > Anaerobic > Digestate | place: USA...
AAGTATCAAAAACAAGTAAGGCCTTGTTTAGTACCGACTATAACCTGATTACCCGAAAAGATGCGGCCATTGAGGCTAAACCCCGCCATTTGTTACGAATTAAAGGAGCATACCAGTTTTATTTAATGGATGATCTGTTGTTTAGTGCAGGGGCAACCATTGCCTACGAGAATGATACCCTCGGGAAGGCCAAGGATGTACACCTGTTTCCTGATTTCAGGGCAAGCTATCCGCTTAGTCCATCAGTTGAAGTATATGCAGTATTTACCGGAGACATGGACAAGGTATCGCTGCATACCATTGCCCGCGAAAACGCCTGGATCAATGCAAACATTGGTACCTACCACACCAGTCGCACAGCCGAATTTCTGGGCGGAGTGCGCGGAAAACTGGGAAGCAAGGTTTCATACGGGGGCGGGTTATCCATTGCGAACCTGAAAAACTGGTACTTCTACCGGAATGATGATACCGACCGCTCGAAGTTTAACCTGGAGTTCGATGAAGGAAATACCAAGCGAACCAATTTCTTTGGTGAGTTAAGTTTTGCCCATGCAGAGAAGGCCCGTGTTTCGTTGCGTGGCGATTACTTTGGTTACAGTACGGGTAATTCGCTGGAGGCATGGCATCGCCCCAAGTACAGGGTAGGTGTTACTACTGCCTTCAACATTTACTCTAAGTTGTTGTTGAATGTGGATATGATGGCCCAGGGGGGTGCCAAGGCGTATGATGTGGATACAGCTGTTACCACCACACTGCCGGCTGCGTTCGACCTGAACGCCAAATTGAGTTATATGTTTTCGAAGCAGTTCTCCCTATTTGTTAAAGGAAACAACCTGCTTTCGAACGATTATCCGATTTACCTGAACTACCCGGTACGCGGGCTTAACATAATGGGCGGCTTAACCTGGGTATTTTGATAATAGCTTATTTTAATGAAATTGCGTTAATTTTGTGATAACACCCTGATAAACCAAAATCAAATGGCAAAGCGTAAAGACAAAAACGAATCGGCTAACGACCAGAATAACGAAAACAACCCGGAAGATAACTTCGGGTTGCCCGATATTGAATACAAACCACTGGAAACCGAAACTACGGGACAGTCAGAAACGGAGTACGTAGAAGAGCAGAAGCAGGAAACCGTGCGTGAGTCTTACACCTATACACCCCAGGAAGAAACCAAATCGAACGCACCCATCATCATTGGTGTGGTTATCGGGCTGGTTTTAATTGTTGGTGCTTTTCTGATTTATCAATACGTGTACAAGCCCAAAGCCGAAAAAGAAAAGCGTGAGTTAGCCGAGAAGAAGAAGGCCGATGAACTGAAACGGAAAGAAGAGGCAGACCGGATTGCGCGTGAAAAAGAAGAAGAAGAACGTAAGCGGTTGGAAGCAGAAGCGGCAGCGGCTGCCGCTGCCAAGCCTGCAGTAGGTACATTCGAAACGCTTAGCAGCCGCACGGGCCGGTATTATGTAGTGGTAGCCAGTGCTGTAGATGGTGATTTGATTGCGGACTATGCAAAAAAATTAAGCGCTAAGGGTACCAGTTCTAAAATTATTCCGCCATTTGGCAAATGGAAATTTTACAGGTTAACTATTGGCGACTTTGACTCATTTGCATCGGCCCAAGCCAGTGCCGATTCATCTAAGCCAGAGTTTGGCGAAGGTGCCTGGGTGATCAAGTATTAAAATCAGGTTTAACCTGATACTTTTTTAATCGTAATAGAGTTAATATTTTTTAAACGTATGATGATAGCTCAAATTGTAACCGGATCGGAAGCAGCCGTAACAACTGCTGAGCAATCCATTTCCTTGTGGAGTTTAGTAGTGGCCGGAGGGCCATTGATGATTCCGCTGGCCATTTGCTCGGTAATAGCCATTTATATTTTTGTTGAGCGTGTTCTTACTGTAAACAAGGCCAACGTAAGTTCAGATGCCTTTATGGGACGCATCAAAGAGTTGGTTTTGAAAGGAGATATAAATGGTGCCAAAATGCTTTGCGCACAACACGACACACCGGTGGCCCGCATGATTGAAAAGGGAGTAACACGTATTGGTAGCCCGCTTAAAACAATCGAAGCCTCCATTGAAAATGTTGGGAAGATTGAAGTCTTCCGGTTAGAGAAAAACCTATCGGTATTAGCTACCATAGCCGGTGCTGCCCCCATGATTGGTTTCCTGGGTACCGTAATTGGTATGGTGGGGGCATTTATTGCCATTGCGCAAGAGGAAGGATCGGTAAGCCCCAAGTTGCTGGCCGATGGTATTTATACAGCCATGGTTACTACCGTAGCCGGGTTAGTGGTAGGTATTATTGCTTACCTGGGCTATAACTACCTGGTTACGCGTGTTTCTAAGGTGATTCACAAGATGGAATATTCGTCTATCGAGTTTATTGACTTGTTGCAGGAACCCCGCTAAGTATGAATCTGCAATCGCGAAATAAAGTTGATCCGGCATTCAGCATGGCCTCCATGACTGACCTGATCTTTTTGTTGTTGATATTTTTCATGCTTACCTCATCTTTTGTAACGCCTTCCGGCTTGCCGGTAAACCTGCCTACCAGTATTCAAAGTACAATCGAGGTACAGAAAGTGTCTGTTACCGTAACCAAAGACCTTCGGATTTTCGTTAATGATAAGAAGGTTACCAAATCGACACTGGAAGGAGAACTGAAAAGTAAACTGGGTGGCCCCAAAGGTGTTGTAGTACTGCATATTGATGAGAGTGTACCTACCCGCGAAATGGTATTTGTAGCTGGTGTGGCCACCAAACTGGAAGCGAAAGTTTCAATTGCCACCAAGCCGGGTAATTAACAAAACTTAAGAGTTATGAACACCCAACAAGAACAGAAAAACAAACGGATTGCCCTGGCGATTTCCATTGGATTTCACGGGGTGTTATTGATTGGTTTTTTCTTGTTGATGGCCTGGCGCGCGCCTAATCCACCATTGCCGGAATATGGTATCGAACTTAATTTCGGATTAGACCAACAGGGTGGAGGTGAAGTGCAACCGGAAAAAGCTCCGGGTGTAGAAAAATATACTCCCGATCCGCAGGAACAAGCTCAGGAAATTCCGGAAGAAGCCGCCAAAGAGCCTGAACCCGAAAAAGCAGAAGAACCGATTGTATCGAAAGTGGAAAGCCCGGTAGTAGTGAAGGAAGAAAAGAAGGAGCCTGCCAAAGAACCTGTTAAAGAAAATAAAACTGAAACAAAACCCAAGGTTACGCCAAAGGAGGAAGTGAAAAAGGTGGAGCCAAAGGAAACCGTAAAAACAGAATACAAACCCACTGAAACCAAACCTTCCGAAAAGAAAGGCGATGGTGCTACCAGTCATGGCGATGATCCTGGTAAGGTGGGTGATAAAGGAAATCCTGAAGGTAAACTTGATTCTAAAGCATTATATGGTCAGCAAGGCGGTGGTGGCGGAGGCAATGGTTTTGGCTTATCTATGGCAGGCTGGGCCTGGGCCGATGACCCGAAAATACCAAACCTACCCGATAACCAGGATGGCCAGATTGTGTTTGAGATTGAATGCGATGAAAACGGTGAAATAGTTGGCATCACCACCTTGGAGCGGGGCCTCAGTGCACGTGCAGAACAACTATTGAAGGCTGAGATCATGAAGAATTCACTCATGAAAACATCTGCCGGGCAAGCACCAGCCCGTTCTAAAGGGCGGGTTGTCTTTATTTTAAAGACTAAATAATACAAAACTACATTTAGTGCAATAGGTTGTTTAACCTGTATGCGAATAGCCATTTAGCGTTCCTTTTGGCCGTTTAACTTCATTATTGACAGAATATCATTCGTGCTCTCTATTTTAGAGATTTCAATATTTATATTGTGTTGATAATGAGTTGATTGTTCACAATGCCTAAACTCATACTTAAGTACCTGACGGACCTGCAAATAGGGATTGTTGCAATACTTTACTTTGCTTCGGCATGGTTAGGTTATGCGCTTGCATTTCCCGGAACCACCGCGCTATCGGTTTGGCCTCCCTCCGGAATGGCCTTTGCACTTTTGGTATTAATGGGGCGCAGGGTATGGCCAGGAATTATGATTGGTGCATTAGCCTCCAACCTGTTGGCCTTTTGGAATATGCAAGGCCTCAGCCAGCAAGCCTTAATTGGCGTTTCAGTTTGTATTGCCTTAGGTCAAACTGGCGAAGCGCTGGTGGGTAGAGTTTTGTTAACTCGTTTGATAAAGGATACCTGCCCCTTTAAGCGTACGCACGATACATTTCGTTTCTTGTTTATTTCTATTTTCATGTGCGTAATCGGTTCGGGCACAGCAAGTATAAGCTTGTGGGCTTCGGGTATAATCAACAGCACCACCATTACAGATTTTTTTATACATGCGTGGATCGGAAACCTGGTAGGCATTCTTCTGTTCACACCGCTCATTTTGGCTACTGCCAGACTGCGTAATGTAACCTGGAGTACACCCAAACTTTTTGAAGGCGGCATTTGCGTGGTAAGCCTATTAGGTATCTCAATGTTAGTTCGGTACGGATATTTCAATAACACGTTAATCAATTCCTTACCCTATTTGTTAATTCCATTCTTGTTGTGGCTTGCTTTTCGGTTTAACCTGGTAGCGGCTATGTCGGTGGCGCTTTGTGCTTCTCTAACGGCAATCTATTTCACTATGCAACAAGTAGGGCCCTTTGTGCAGTCGCAACCGCTGGAGTCGATGCTTTTTTTACAAGTGTTCATTGGGGTGATCAGTATGTCAACGATTGTGTTATCGGCAACGGTATCCGAGCGCGCAGGGGTTCAGGAACAGCTCAGGAAGTTTAATGCTAACCTGGAATCGATGGTGCAGGAGCGCACGCTGGCTTTGAATGAAGAAATTACTACACGCAAGAGTACCGAGCAAAAACTCATGCGCACCAACAGTGAGTTGAGTAAGCGCAATGCCGAACTGGATAACTTTGTTTATAGTGTTTCGCATGATCTGCGAGCACCCATTGCATCAGTTTTGGGGCTTATCAACCTGGCGCGTAAAGACGATGACCCGGCTATGAAAAATGAATACCTCAACCGGATTAATCATAGCGCCATGCAGCAGGATGACTTCATACGCGAAATCCTGGATCAATCGCGAAATGCCCGCCTGGAGGTGAAGAAGGAAGAAGTGTTTTTTGAACCACTGATTGAAGAAACCTTCAATCAGTTGCAATATGCCACCACGTCATCAACCTCGCTCGAAAAAATAGTGAGTATTAAACAGACCGAGGCATTTCACAGCGACCGGTGGCGATTAAAAGTTGTACTTAATAATATCATTTCGAATGCCATTCGCTACCGAAACGGGCGCGAGCCGGTAGTTCGGGTAAATGTGGCCATTAATAAACGAAAGGCCACCATTGAGGTAGAGGACAATGGCCGTGGAATTGGCAGCGAGCATCTGGGTCGGGTGTTTGATATGTTTTACCGCGCAACGGATGAAAACGCAGGCTCCGGGCTTGGATTATATATTGTTAAGGAAACTCTGGAGAAACTTCATGGTCAAATCAAAATTGAATCCGAAATAGGAAAAGGCACGCTGGTCCGGCTTGAAATTCCGGAACTTTCCTAACCCTTCAGGCAGCTTTTTATATTTTCCTGCTCATCGATATTAGTAACTTAACTAAGAAGTGAATCATTTTTAGGTAGATTTGCACACTACCTAATTTCCAGATATGATGAAAGCACTATTCCGACCAACCCTGATCTTTTCATTGGTTGTTTTTCTTGTTTCATGTAAAAATACACCACCCACCAACCTGGCTACTGAAAGCCTCATCCCGAAGCCAGTTTCAGTTACGGCCACCGGCAAAGCATTTGAATTAAGCGCATCAACCGTTCTGGTGCTGAATGATGAATACAAAATGTTGGGTGATTCTATTTCGGCTGCAGCCGGAGTTTCATTAAAATTTGAAAAAGAGGGTACCTATAAGTCTGCAATTTATCTGAAGATAGATTCAGCCCTGGCCGAACTTGGCCGTGAAGGATACGAACTTACCATAGAACCAGCGAGTATAACGGTTAAGGCAATTGATCGCGCAGGCTTGTTTTATGGTACCCAAACATTAATTCAATTATTAACCCGCCCGCGTGTAGAAAATAATCTACTAATCCCCACAGGTACCATTCGCGATTTTCCAAATTACAGCTGGCGCGGTTCCATGTTAGATGTATCGCGTCATTTCTTTAGTGTAGCGGATGTAAAACGGTATATCGATCTGATCAGTCACTACAAGATGAACGTGTTGCACCTGCACTTAACCGATGACCAGGGCTGGCGTATTGAAATCAAATCGTGGCCCAACCTGGCTGTGCATGGAGGCACAACCCAGGTAGGTGGTGGTAAGGGCGGTTATTACACACAAGAAGATTATAAATCTATTGTTGCGCATGCGGCCCAGCGAAATGTGGTAATTGTTCCTGAGATTGATATGCCAAGCCACATTAATTCAGCACTGGCTGCTTATGGTTCAATTAATAATCCTGACACCAAGTTTCCAAAAGATGGAGCATATGCCGGCCCGGTTGAAACACGGGGAATAATGGATGGCAATAACAAACCTACCAACCTGTACACCGGTATGGATGTGGGGTGGAGTACACTAAGCCTGGCAAGGCCTTCTACCTTGCAATTTGTAAATGATGTAATTCGTGAGTTGGCTGAAATAACACCCGGACCTTACTTTCACATTGGTGGTGATGAGGCACACGTAACCAAAAAGGAAGATTACATAAAATTTATTAACCACTTTAGTGAGATCGTTAAAGCCAACAACAAACAAATGATTGGATGGGAAGAAATATCCCAGGCAAATATCGATGGTAATTCCATTGCGCAGCATTGGGCATCGGAAGAGCATGCCAAGGCAGCGGCTGCCAAAGGCGCTAAGATAATTATGTCGCCTTCCAAAAAGGTATATCTGGATATGCAATACGACTCCACCACGCGCATTGGTCTGCATTGGGCAGCCTACATTGAAGTAGATGATTGCTACAATTGGGATCCGGCCACACGCGTGCAAGGCATTACCCGCGATAATATTATGGGTATAGAGGCTCCGGTGTGGACTGAAACCATTGAGAATATGGCAGATATTGAGTACATGGCATTTCCGCGATTGATTGGGGTTGCTGAAATCGGGTGGACACCCACCGAGGCGCGCACCTGGGATGAGTATAAAGTACGGTTAGGGAAACATGCCCCTCATCTTCAAAAACTCGGGATCGATTTTTACCGTTCGCCCAAAGTTAATTGGGAGTAGGAATATTCTTGTTGATAACCATTGCACTACTTTTAAGAGATAATGAAACCACTTGTTGTACTCGCTTTATTATGCAGTTCACTGCTCAGCAGTTGTTCGGTTACTGTAAAGGAAACGTTTGATACGAAAGTTGATTTCGGTAATTATAAAACTTATTGCTGGATGGCCGGTTGCGAGTTTAAGTTTACCGGGCCTGACTATCTAAAGGATAGTTTGCTTCAGGATAAGATTAAACAAGCTATTATAGTAGAACTTGCAAAAAAAGGATTAACCCTTGATAATGATAACCCTGATTTGCTGATAGGGTTTACTATTACCGTAAAGGATGAGAAGGCGATTGTGTATCATCGGGCGGAAGACTCACCAATTTTTATTAAACCGCTTGATCTGGATAAGGAGGTAATCAACTATCTGAAGGGTTCTTTAATTATTGGTATGGCCGATGCAAAGGCCAGCCAGATGGTTTGGCAATCGCATGTATCGGCTTATATGGAGTTGAACCCGGAATTTTCTGAGGAAAATGTACGTAAAGGTATTAAGCAGGCACTTAAAAATTATCCACCAAAAAAAGATTCAAACTAAATGATACGTATAGAACCGGGTACTTCACGCACGCAGGTGTTTGAAATGATAGCTGATTATTTAAAGGAAGAAGGCTTTGCTGTAGCCGATAAAGATTTTAACAGACCCTGGGGAGGTTTTTTTGTTTTAGAAGAAAGCAATGCACCCGCATTTGCGGCAAAATATTTTCCGGAGGTAGATTTTAGTACTTTAAAAATTGCAGGTAAACTAAGCCCGAAGATTTTAATAGTAGATTCTAACAAGCGGTTAAGTTGGCAGTATCATTTCAGGCGGGCCGAGATTTGGAAGCTAATAGCCGGAACAGCCGGGGTTGTTAAAAGTGAAACTGACCATGAAGGGGCTGTACAAAAATTAACCATAGGCGAAATAGTTCGACTGCCAAAAGGCCAGCGGCATCGGTTAGTGGGATTAGACGGCTGGGGAATTGTAGCCGAAATATGGCAACATACGGATGCGGCCAATCCTTCGGATGAGAGTGATATTGTAAGGCTACAAGATGATTTTGGCCGGTAGTGTGCCAACCTCATTTTTTCACTACATTCAACAGGTCAATGGGGATTGGACTTTTCCTGAGGATTTTGTTTACGGGCAACAATAAATCCCGGGCCTTTTCGACTTAAGCAAAAAGTAGTATGAAAAACCTGTTGAAATTGGAAGAAGCCTTTATGTTTGGGCTCGCCATTTACCTGAATTCCTTCTTACCCTTTGCAGGCTGGGTATTCTGGGCGTTGTTTCTGTTGCCGGATATTGGAATGCTTGGATACCTGGTAAATACGCGGGTAGGCGCGGTTACCTATAACTTGTTTCATCACAAAGGAATTGCGATAGCTATTTATTTAGCCGGGTACTTTCTTACCATTCATGAGTTAACCTTGGCCGGGCTGGTATTATTTGGCCACAGTTCGTTCGACCGGATTTTTGGTTACGGGTTGAAGCACCCTGACAATTTTAAGAATACGCACCTGGGTTGGATTGGAAAATAACTACCGGTTTCTAATTTCCGGTAACGTGTAGCTCACTACTTCTTCACTTCCTTTGCCCACATATCACGCAAAGTAGAGGTGCGGTTAAAGATCAACTTACCGGTTGTAGCGTCTGTATCCAAACAGAAATAACCCATTCGTAAAAACTGAAAATGTTCTCCCGGTTTTGCATGGGCCAATTCGGGTTCGGCATAAACAGTTGGTAACACTTTCAATGACTCAGGATTGAGATGATTTCGGAAGTCATCATCTACGGCTCCCATATCTTCTACGTTAAAAAGCCTGTCGTATAATCGTACTTCAATAGGAATAAATGCAGCAGCACTAACCCAATGAATAACTCCTTTTACATGGATGCCCGAAGTATCGTTACCACTACGGCTTTCCGGAATGTAAGAGCAACGCAGTTCAGAGATTTTTCCATGGGTATCTTTAATAATCTCATCACATTTAATAATGTAAGCACTCTTCAGGCGTACCATCTGGCCGGGGGCCAAACGAAAATACTTTTTGATGGGTACCTCCATAAAGTCTTCGCGCTCAATATAAATTTCGCGTCCAAAGGGCATCTCCCGCAGGCTGCCGTTGGGATCTTCCGGATAATTTTCACTTGTCAGTGTTTCGGTTTTGCCTTCCGGGTAATTTGTAATAACTACCTTTAAGGGATCAAACACCACCATTCTGCGCGCAGCTATTTTGTTCAGATGCTCGCGTACACAAAATTCCAGCAAGCTGATATCAATCAGGTTATCGCGTTTGGCCACACCAATCCGATCGCAGAACTCCCGAATGGCTTCGGGTGTATAACCACGCCTGCGCACACCGCACAGCGTTGGCATACGCGGGTCGTCCCATCCGGAAACATGCTTTTCATTTACCAATTGCAGCAACTTGCGTTTGCTCATCATGGTGTATGTCATGTTAAGGCGGGCAAATTCATATTGCCGGGATGGGTAGATTTCCAGGTTATCGATGCACCAATTATACAACTCGCGGTGTGGTACAAATTCAAGAGTACAAATACTATGTGTAATTTTTTCAATGGAGTCACTTTGTCCATGGGCAAAATCATACATCGGGTAAATGCACCAGGTATCGCCCGTACGGTGATGGTGTGCGTGTTTGATTCGGTACAATACCGGGTCGCGCATCAGCATATTAGTATGTGCCATATCAATTTTAGCACGCAAAACTTTTGAACCATCCGGGTATTTGCCGGCTTTCATGTCGTTAAACAGGGCCAGGTTTTCTTCAACAGAGCGATTGCGGAAGGGGCTGTTGATTCCGGGTTGGGTTGGAGTACCTTTTTGTGCAGCAATTTCTTCGCTGGTGCTGTCATCTACATATGCCAATCCTTTTTTTATTAACGTAACGGCAAATTCAAATAATTGCGGAAAGTAATCGGAGGCATATAATTCTTCTGCCCATTGGAAGCCCAACCACTTCACATCACCTTTAATGCCCTCCACGTATTCGGTTTCTTCTGTTACGGGGTTGGTATCGTCAAACCGTAAGTTGGTTTTGCCACCATATTTCAGAGCCAATCCAAAGTTCAGGCAAATGCTTTTGGCATGGCCCAGGTGCAGGTAGCCGTTGGGTTCGGGTGGAAACCGGGTTGCAATGTGCGTATGTTTTCCTGATTTTAAATCGTTCTCGATTATTTCTTCAATAAAATTCAGACTCTTTTCTTCGGCCATGGTTCGCTTAAAAATGTAAAGGTAAACCTCTGCCTGTATTTTGCGAAGGGTAGAAATAGGATTTATCTTTCAGTTTCAGATAAACTTTTACAATCGCCTTTGGGTTATTTACCTGATGAAGGAACTGCATATTAAAAACATGGTTTGTAACCGGTGCATTCTGGTGGTAGGGCAGGAGTTGGAAAAACTCGGGCTTAAACCAGAACGAATTACACTGGGCGAAGTAGTGCTTACCACCGAGCCATCCGATGAGCAGTTATCCAGGTTAGATCTGGCCCTCGAAAAACTTGGGTTTGAACGGATTGACGACCGAAAGGCCAGGCTAATTGAGGCTATTAAAAAGCAGGTAATTGAGGAGATTCATTATAAAGACCGGCAAAGCCGGAGATTGAATTGGTCTTCCTGGCTGGCCGACCAACTGCATTATGACTACAGCTACCTGAGTAGTTTATTCTCTTCGGTGGAGGGTATCACACTGGAGCAATATATAATTCATCAGAAAATTGAAAAGGTAAAGGAGTTGCTCTTTTATGATGAACTAACATTAAGCCAGATAGCGCACCAGTTGGACTACAGCAGTGTAGCACACCTATCGGCTCAGTTTAAAAAGGTAACAGGCATGACCCCCACGGAGCTCAAAAAGCTGCGCCCCAACCAGGCGGCCCGAAAGCCCCTGGATTCGGTATCCTGAAATGTTGTAACATATTTCCGGAATTGTGTAACCAGGGATAATTCTGTGATTTGTTCTTTTGCGATGGATTTTGGGTTAATTCCCGTCAGACCACCAGATACCAAAAAATTACTACATTTGTAAACTCATGAAAGCCCTTCGCACGATTGTTTCACTTTCTCTTGCTGTATTGGTGCTGGTTGCATCCAGTAGTTTTACAGTAAATATGCATTTGTGCGGTGGTAGTTTACAAAGTGTGTCGTTAATCGAAAAAGCGGCACCATGCCCCATGGAAGTAAACACTCCGCCCTGCCACAAGACTTTTGCCAAGCGGGTGGCTTGCTGCGATGACGAGCAGTTTGTTTTTGAAGGCAAAGATTTTAAAGTTCATGAGTCAACCGGATTCCAACCTGTACAACAGGCCTGGGTGGCAGAACTACCCCTGCTTGCGGTTATTATTCCTGCGGCTTCTTCACCGGTTGCACACCATACACAGTATAAACCACCCTTGCTTCAGCACGATATTCCTGTGTTGATTCAATCCTTTCTTATTTAGATCTAAGTAGTACGACTTTAAACATAAGATCGATAGATCACATGTTTTTGAGTCTCTGGAATTCACAGTCGTTTTACGCCTTGTGTCTCACTACTTACGTTTAATCTATGATTGAAAAAATAATTTCCTTTTCCCTTCGAAACCGTTTTCTCGTATTGCTGGTTGCAGCCGGAGCAACTTTCTGGGGTTTTCACTCCGTACAAACGAATAAGATAGATGCCATACCCGATTTATCTGAAAACCAGGTAATCGTTTTTACCGAATGGATGGGCCGCAGTCCACAAATAATGGAAGACCAGATTACGTATCCGTTGGTTACCAATCTGCAAGGACTGCCGCAGGTAAAATACGTTCGGGGTAGTTCTATGTTTGGGATGAGTTTTGTGTATGTAATTTTTCATGATGATACAGATGTTTACTGGGCCCGCGAGCGGGTGTTGGAGCGTTTAAATTATGTTACCCGATTATTACCGGCCGGAGTTACTCCAACCCTGGGCCCTGATGGCACAGGTGTAGGTCATATTCTTTGGTACACCCTGCACGCACCCGGTATGGATTTGGGCGAGCAACGCGCCATTCAGGATTGGTATGTAAAATTTGCTTTGCAGAACGTACCCGGTGTAAGCGAGATTGCCAGCTTTGGCGGATTTCAGAAACAATACCAGGTTGCTGTAAACCCCAACAAACTGCAGTATTATAATCTTTCGATACCCGAGGTAGTGCAAAGCATTCGTGCCAACAACAACGAAACCGGAGGCCGAAAGTTTGAGATAAACGATATTGGGTATATCATAAAAACAACCGGCTACCTCAGTTCTATTGAGGAAATTGAAAACATAACCGTTAAAACTGTAAATGCAACTCCTGTACGGGTTCGTGATATTGGAACAGTACAAATGACAGGTGAACCAAGACTTGGCATTTTTGATTTTGACGGGGCGGGCGAGGTAGTTGGTGGAATTGTGGTGATGCGGTATGGTGAGAATGCGGATGAGGTAATTGCCCGCGTGAAAGAAAAAATGACAGACGTTGCCAAAGGATTTCCGCAGGGGATGTCATTTAATATTGTTTATGATCGCAGCGAATTAATTCACGAGTCTATCTCATCCATCAAAACAACGCTGATCGAGGAAATGATTGTGGTGTCGCTGGTGGTGATTCTGTTCTTATTTCACTGGCGTAGTTCGCTCAGCATTATCATTCAGATTCCCATTACCCTTGCCATCAGTTTCATCTTGTTAAACCTGTTCGGAATTACCTCCAACATTATGTCCCTTACGGGGATTGTGCTGGCAATAGGTGTTATTGTGGACAATGGAATTATTATGGCTGAAAATGCCTACCGAAGTTTATCTCTTGCATCACTTTCTTCCGGTGCCGGGCCGGAGGTAAGGCTTCAGGTTATTGAAAAATCATCGCAACAGGTTTCGCGGGGCGTTTTTTATTCTACGATAATCATCATTACTTCTTTCTTGCCGGTGTTCATGCTTACCGGTCAGGAAGGAAAACTTTTTCATCCGCTGGCCTTTACCAAAACATTTATTATGCTGGTAGATGCTATTCTTATTATTACACTGGCGCCCGTACTTATTTCTTTTTTCATGAAAGGAAAGTTTAAGCCGGAAGCCAGTAACCCGGTTAACCGAATACTTGAAAAAATTTATGAACCTGTACTCAGGGCCTGTTTAAACTGGCGAAAGACTACACTCGGGGTTAACATCATAGCATTGGCCGTTAGTATCCCGATGCTGTTTAGTTTAGGAACGGAGTTTATGCCTCCGCTCGATGAGCAATCTATATTGTTTATGCCCGTAACCCTTCCGGATGTTTCCAATGAAGAGGTAAAAAGAATTCTTCAGGTACAGGATAAAATTATCAAGTCGGTGCCAGAGGTTGATAAAGTTTTGGGCAAGGCAGGCCGTGCCAACACAGCTACTGATAACGCACCAATTTCAATGATTGAAACAATCATTACCCTTAAACCAAAGTCGGAATGGCGCGAAGGAATTTCAAAGAAGGATATTATTAATGAACTGGACGCTAAACTTCAGATACCCGGTGTGGTAAACGGCTGGACACAACCGATCATCAATCGGATTAATATGCTGGCTACCGGCATTCGAACGGATGTGGGTATTAAAGTATTTGGTCAAAACCTTGATAGTATTTATTCCATTTCAGAACGAGTAAAATCTATTTTGCAGGCAGTGCCGGGTGTAAAAGATTTGTATGTCGATCCGATTACCGGTGGCAAATATTTGGTTATCGATATCAACCGCGAGGCCCTGGGCCGGTATGGGCTTACGGTTGAGGATGTGAATATGGTTGTAGAGTCGGGATTAGGTGGTACAACAATCGGACAAACAATTGAAGGCCGGCAGCGTTTTTCAATAGGTGTGCGGTTGGCGCAAAATTTTCGCAGCACGATTTCGCAAATGGAACGGGTTCAGATCAAGTCGCCAACGATGGGCATGATTCCTTTGCGTGCTGTTGCCACGTTGAGCTATCAGGACGGCCCCCCCATGATTGTATCGGATAATGCATTGCTGCGCGGAGCCGTATTGTTTAATGTTCGCGATCGCGACCTGGGCTCTACAGTTGAAGAATCAATTGCAAAAGTAAACCAGGAATTGGGCCCATTGCCGAATGGCTATTTCCTGGAATGGAGTGGTCAGTACGAAAACCTGATTCGGGGTAAACAAACACTATTGATCATTCTACCGATTGTCGTGCTGATCATTTTCATTTCACTATACCTGGCATTCAAATCCGTTCGTGAGGCATTCTTAAGTTTGATTACTGTACCATTTGCATTGATTGGTGGCGCCTACATGGTTTACTTCTATGGCGTAAACTTATCCGTAGCCGTAGCCGTTGGCTTTATTGCCTTGTTTGGAATTGCCGTTGAAACAGGTGTGGTTATGGTCATCTACCTCAATGATGCCATGAAGCAATTGATTCAGTTGCGTGGAAACAGCCGGGAAACCATTTCGCTTCAGGAGTTGAAAGAATATGTGGTACACGGTGCAGCTAAACGGTTGCGACCTAAAATTATGACGGTGTGTGTATCACTTTTTGGATTGGTGCCGGTGCTGTGGGCAACTGGTGTGGGTAGTGATGTTATGCAGCCCATTGTTTTACCTATGATCGGGGGTGTACTCACATCAGCCACACATATTTTATTAGTTACACCCCTTATCTTTTTAATGACCAAAGAATATGAGTTACGGAAGTTTGGAAAACTGGAAGGATATGAAAACTGAAAATAAAAAATTAGAACAGAAACATTCGCGAATGGGCGTTTCTTTATTCGGGTTGTTGATTTCAGTATTTGGCATTCTATCCACAGGGTGGGTGCAGGCACAATCCCTTAGCCTGGATAGTGTTCTCAAAGTAATTGAGAGGGAAAATCCGATGTTGCAGACTTACCGTAACCGCGCGAATGCGATGCATGCATATGTGGCAGGCTCCAGGAGCATAATGGCACCGGAAGTAGGTGGTGGCTTGTGGATGTTTCCCTATCAAAAACAAGACTATGGCATGATGGAAGATACCCGCCAGGTTATGGTATCGGTTTCGCAAACTTTTACCAATCCTGCCAAGTTGAAAGCCAACCACGAATACATGGCTTCGCGGGCTGATATTGAGCATGCCAACGAGCGTGTACTTTATAACCAACTTCGGGCCCAGGCAAAGGGTGCTTACTACACCTGGATTGTACTTGCGCAGAAAAAGAAGCAGTTGGTTGAGTCTGAAGAAATACTAAACCTAATGCTAAAGGTTGCCCGGGTGCGATATCCTTACAATCAGGAGAAGCTGGCAAATATTTACAAAGCCGAAGGCCGATTGTATGAGATTAAAAATATGCAGTTGATGAACGACAATGGTATAGAACAGCAACGCAATTTATTACTGCAGTTGATGAATAGTGCACCGGCCACTAATCTTGAGATCGACACCGTTGTGTCTCCTTTTAATCCCGTATTGGTGGATACCACCCTGCTATCCGTAAACAGAAGTGATTTGATGCAGCTGGATCGAACCATTCATTCTATGCGACTGAACCAGGCCCTGGAAAAAGCACAAACCCGTCCGGATTTCAACATCAACTTCAGTCACATGATTTCGGTAGGACAGGGAATGCCTAACCAGTTCATGCTGTTAGGTATGGTTACCATACCTATCGCACCGTGGTCGTCAAAAATGTATAAAGCCAATGCCAAAGCAATGGATTATGAGATTGGTTCAATGAAGACCGAGCGTGTAGCGATAATGAATGAAGTACAGGGCATGACAACCCGGATGCTTTCAGAGATTAATACGCTAAAGAAGCAATTAGACAATTACGAACAGCGCATTATGCCGGCACTTCAAAAGAATTATGAAACGGTAATGCTGGCGTATGAAGAAAACAAGGAAGAACTGCCTATGGTAATTGATGGCTGGGAAGCACTGAATATGACGCGTCTCCAATACCTGGATACCAAACTTAAGTATTACGAAATGATAGTGAGTTATGAGAAAGAAATTGAAAAATAGGAGCGTAAGCCGCTTTATTATCTCCTGCTTACTACCGGGGGTATATTGCTTCCTGTTAATAGCCTGTTCATCAAAACAGGAGGCGGGAACCATCGATACCTACACATGCCCCATGCACCCTACGGTAATTTCTGACAAGCAAGGAGTTTGCCCCGTATGCAATATGGATTTGGTGCGGAAGGCCCGCCCGGGTGAGGAAGTCCGCATTACCGAAGATCTTGCACGTTTGATAAAGTCGCCCAACGAAACAATTGTATCGCAGATTGAAACAGTTAAAGGCGAGTACACACGTAAGGCGATCTTATTTGATATTCCGGGCGTGGTAACTTATGATACGCGGTATGCTTTTACTATTCCGGTTAAAATTGGTGGCAGGTTAGAAAAGGTTTATATCAAGAACAATTTTCAACCCGTAAAAAAGGGAATGAAGGTAGCGGAAATTTATAGCCAGGAATTAGTTGCTGCCCAGCAGGAATTAATTTACCTTCTGAATCAACCAACACAGGACGAAACGTTACTTGCTGACAGTAAATCAAAATTGAGATTGCTGGGAGTAAGCAACGAACAATTAAGTGAACTGATCGCATCCCGTAAAGCACAATATCAATTTGCTGTATATAGCGATCATGATGGCTACATTATAACGGAAGCCACAGCGGCACCAATCGCTCCAGTACCCTCAACCATGGGAATGGAGCCAGCGGTTTCACAAACTCCGGTTGTTGCTGAGTTTATTCGCGAGGGTAACTATGTAACAGCCGGACAAACCCTGTTTAAGGTTATTGATACCCGGGCCTTGCGTATTGATTTGAGTACAACACCAGAACAGAGCAAAATGATTAAAGCAGGTGATAGTGTGGCCATTCTGGTAAATGGCAAAGCGATTTACACCCGGGTTGATTTTGTACAACCGTTTTACGAAACCAACCAGGAGTTTGTAACGGTACGGGTTAATGTACCAAATGCTAATCTGAAAATAGGAGAGTTGGTGAAGGCTAGTTGGAAAACGAATTCGAACGAAGCAATCTGGATTCCGCGAGAAGCGATTGTTGACCTGGGGCTTGAACGGATTGTGTTTGTAAAAACCCGAAATGCGTTTAAGGCAAAGCCTGTTGAAATTAAACAGTATGCGGATGATCGGGTATCGGTTCAGGGTATTAGCTCATCGGATGAGATTGCAGCCCATGCCCAGTTTCTGGTAGATAGTGAGGGATTTATAAGAAATGCACACTAGGTATGATAGATAAATTGAACATCCAACTAAAGAGAGAATACCTGGCCACCGGATATTTAAAAATTGTTATGAGCCGAATGTGGATTTTGGTAGCTATGATTTTGATGAGTGTTTCCTGCTCGCAAAAAGATGCACAAACAGATCATAACCATAACGCGCCTGTAACCGAAACAGGATCGATATCGGGCCTGATGTTAACCGATTCACAAATTGCGCTGGCAAACATTCAAATTCAGAAGGCAGAAGTTAGAAATATACAAGAGCCGCGTATTATAAATGCAAAGGTAGCTACCAACACTTCTTTTTCTGAGGTAATCAGTAGCCGCGTGGCAGGTAGAATTGAACGCTTATATGTGAAGGAAACCGGTAAGCCGGTAAAACAAGGCCAACCGTTGTACGAAATTTATAGTGAATACCTCCTTACCTTACAGGAAGAATATCTAATGGCCCACACCCAGGCTAACGCAGTGCGTAATCAAAGCCATTACAAAGCCATTGGAACTGCTGCACGAAAGAAATTGATTTTATATGGCCTAACAGAAGTACAGGTGGATAAATTGGCAACTACAGGTAAGAAAGAGCCACGCCTTACTTTTGTTGCTCCCACTTCGGGCATCGTTAAAACTATCGATGCGCAGGAAGGGCAATTGGTTTCTGAAGGAAGTAAACTTTATGAGATAGAGAACCTGGAGAAACTGCGGATCGAAGCTGAACTTTTTGCGAATGAAGCTGATCTGGTAAAAGCAGGTGATAAGCTTAAGGTAAAGGTTGATGGATTTGAGATACTGAATATGGAAGTGAAATTTCTTAACCCCGAGTTTAAAGCAGGGCAACAAACCTGGCTTTTGTGGGGTGATGTAAAAAATCCGGGTGGACTGAAGCCGGGTATGCCGGCCCAGGTATGGATTGATCAGCATAAGAATGGATCTATAACTTTGCCCGTGCAGGCTGTAATCCGCAGCGAAGATGGAACCCACGTATATATCGAGTCGGATAAAAATTCATTTCAACCACGAATGGTAAAAACGGGTATGGAAAATTTTTCGGAGGTAGAAATTCTGGAAGGACTTCAGCCGGGCGAGCGGGTTGTTGTTTCCGGTGCCTACTTGCTTTACAGCGAATATATTTTGAAGTACGGGGTTAACCCGGCTCATGCACATAATTCAAAAACTTTAAATCCTTAACTACTTTTGTTCTAAATTTTAAACTCTAAATACATATCTATGAAAACTACGTTTAAATTACTTTCTCTTACTTACCTGTTGGCCCTTGCAGTTTCTTGCTCTGAAAAAAAGCAGGAAACAACAGAAAGTGATCATGCTGCAATGGAACATGCCTCTACAAGTAAAGCTCCGGCTGAGGCAGCAGCACCTGCTTTTGCTGTACCGATTGAATTTCAAAAGCAATTATCAGGAACTTTCGCTGCATACATCTCATTAAAAGATGCCTTTGTTGCTACGGATGCGGCAGCAGTAAATGAAGCAACCGCTAAAACGCAACAAGTACTTGCACAGATGGACATGAAGCTGCTGGAAGGCGCAGCCCATAACGATTGGATGACTTACCAGGCTGAATTGGCAGGAGCGTTACAGGGTATTCAAGCAACGGACGATATGGAGAAAAAGCGCACTGCTTTTAAGACCGTTTCAGATGCGCTCTATAAAAGTATCAAAGCTTTTGGATTGGGTGGCGCAACAGCCTATTATGAATATTGCCCGATGGCATTCAACAATGAAGGTGCTTATTGGCTAAGTGATAACGATGCCATTCGCAATCCTTATTTTGGTGATAAGATGCTGAAGTGTGGTTCGGTTGAAGAAATGCTGAAATGATTCGGTTTACTTTTTTTCTTTTGCTCGCACTTGCAGGCTGCAGCCCTGCACCCAAGAAGAGCCAGCAGCTGATGCTGCGCGATATCCGGCTGAGCGACCTGAACGGAAAGCCGGTTGATGTATCGCAGTATGATGGGAAAACAGTGCTTGTTAATTTCTGGGCCACCTGGTGTAAACCCTGCCTGCAGGAAATGCCATCATTAGCTTCAGCCCAGAGTCAGTTAAAAGATAAGCCCATTGTTTTTTTGTTTGCATCCAGCGAAACACTGGAGCAAATTACCCGATTTAAGAACAAACAAAAGTTCGAGTTTAATTACCTGCATCTTGGTAACATGGAGGAATTGAATATTCAGGCTTTACCTACAACTTTTATTTTTAACAAGACAGGCGAACTGGAATTTTCAGAGGTCGGGTTTCGCGACTGGACCTCTGCGGAAAGCCAGCAGATAATTGCTAAAGTATTGAATACGTTATGAAGCGATTGATACTACTCGCGGTGCTGTTTACAGCCTGTACCTCGAAAGATGCAACAACCCTGGTGCAGGCACCCGCAGCAACAGGAAGTGCTGAGCCATTTCTATTTACAGATGAGGCGGGCCGGGTGTACCTTTCATGGGTTGAAAAAGGTGATTCGATAAGCAGCCTGAAGTATTCTCAATGGGATAAAGGCAATTGGACGGCACCGGTACAAATTGCATCAGGAAAAAATTGGTTTGTGAATTGGGCTGATTATCCCATGTTGGCGATTAATAAGAACCAGTTTGTGGCGCATTTCCTGGAGCGAAGCAGTGATGCCCGGTTGGCTTATACCGTGCAACTTACAACTTCGGCTGATGGAAAAGCATGGAACAAGCCAATGGTTGTTCATGATGATGGAAAACATGCCGAACATGGTTTTGTTTCTTTACTTCCTTACGGTGCTAATTTTCTGGTGGCATGGTTAGATGGCCGTAATACAGTAATGGAAGGAATAGAGGACATGGATGGTCATGAAGGACACCATGGAGCTATGTCGTTGCGCGCGGCAATTATTAATCCCCGGGGTGAGAAGCTGAAGGAATGGGAACTGGATAATAAAACCTGTGATTGTTGCCAAACAATAGCGGCATTAACCAGCGATGGCCCGGTGGTGATTTACAGAGATCGATCCGATGAAGAACTTCGGGATATTTCCATTGTTCGGCTGCAACAGGATTCGGTATGGACTAAACCTGCATCCATCTATAGCGATAACTGGAAAATTGCCGGTTGCCCCGTTAACGGGCCTCGGGCCGATGCAATAGACAATACCCTGGCCATTGCATGGTTTACTGCTGCTGATAGCCAACCAACGGTGAAGTTGATCTTTTCGACTGATGGAGGCAAAACATTTGATAAACCAATTCAGATTAATACCGGTGCAACCATAGGCAGGGTAGATGTGTTGTTGCTTGATGCCACCACGGCCCTCGTTAGTTGGATGGAAGACGCCACACTGAAATCCATGCGTGTGGAAAGAGATGGCAGCAAAGGTAAACCAATACAAATTGCATCTACCTCAGAAGCACGCTCCAGTGGCTTTCCGCAAATGACAAAGGCAGGCGATAAGATTGTGTTTGCCTGGACGGATACCGGGCAGGAGCTAATACAAACTTCATTTGTAGCGATAAGTTCGTTCTGAATGAGTGGACCTGAAAGATTTGAATCATATAATTTCCATTTTAAGGCACACGCACCCCTCATGGAAATTTAGATTATTCTTTGTAATTAACATCCGCTTTGAGTTCCGCCAAACAAATCGGATTATGGACTACCACTTCGCTGGTGGTGGGTAACATGATAGCCTCCGGGCTGTTTATGTTGCCTGCAACGTTAGGGTTGTATGGTGGCATTAGCTTAATCGGTTGGGTAATTTCGGGTGCGGGTGCCATGTGCCTGGCAATGGTTTTTAGTTGGTTAAGCAAACTAAAACCGGTGGCAACAGGCGGGCCTTATGCTTACACCCATGAAGGTGTGGGCGACTTTGCAGCATTTCTGGTGGCCTGGGGTTATTGGATTTCTATCTGGTGTACCAATGCGGCAATTGCCGTAGCGTTTGTGAGTTATCTTACGGCTTTTATTCCAGCCCTTGGCCATAATCCGATGTTATCGGTCGGCACCGGGTTAGGCGCCATCTGGTTTCTTACCTGGGTAAACACGCGTGGCATACGAGAGGCCGGCATTGTGCAGGTAATTACAACCATATTAAAAATCCTGCCTCTTGTATTCATTACGTTGGGAGGTGTATTTTTTCTAAACTTCGATCATTTTACACCTTTTAATGTAAGTACCGAGTCGAACCTTTCAGCTATTACCAGTTGTACCACCTTAACCTTATTTGCTTTTTTGGGATTAGAGTGTGCCACTATTCCATCCGGTAAGGTAATTAATCCGGAAGTTACGGTTCCCAAAGCAACCATTTTAGGAACCTTGCTAACTACCATAATTTATGTGAGTAGTACCCTGGTTGTAATGGGGTTAATCCCACCGGATAGTTTACATCAATCACAAGCTCCGTTTGCCGATGCGGCCGCTTCGCTATGGGGCGAGTGGGCAAGGTATTTGGTAGCAGGCGGTGCTGTAGTTTCAACCTTTGGGGCATTAAATGGTTGGATTTTGGTGCAAGGACAAATGCCGTTTGCAGCTGCGCGCGATAAACTATTTCCTAAAATCTTCGAGAAAGAAAATAAATATGGCACGCCCGCAATGGGTTTAGTTATATCGAGCTTGTTAGTTTCAGTACTTATGAGTATGAACTTCTCAAAAAGCCTGGCCGATACTTATACATTTATTATCCTGCTTTCAACGCTTACAGTTTTGATTCCCTATTTGTTTTCCATTATTGCTTTTGTAATGATGGGTGCAAAAAAGAAAATGTTAAATACTACCAAATACGTGGTGGCCGCCCTCGCATTTGTTTATTCTATGTGGGCTGTTATTGGTTCGGGTGAAGAGATTGTGTTCTGGGGTTTTGTGTTACTGATGGCCGGGCTCCCGTTTTATGCATTCATCAAAATAAAGCAAGATCCGTTACAATGATTACCTGTCACTCTGAATTTGGAAAGTTGCAACGCGTGTTTGTAAAACCGGCATCGGCTGCTTTTGTAAATGAGAGTCAGCTTGAAGAACAATGGCAGCAGTTAAACTTTTTATCGAAACCGGATCTTTCAAAAGCAAAAAGTGAATATCAGACTTTTGAGCAGCTTCTGAAGTTGTGCGGTGCAAAGCTCTCATATTTTCCTGTAGACAGTTCCGTTACGCTTGATTCGATGTATTGCCGCGATGCTTCCATTGCTACCGATTTTGGGATGATATTGTGCAACATGGGTAAACAGGCACGCGTGCCCGAGCCAGCAGCATGTGAACAAATTTATAAACAATTAGAAATCCCAATACTGGGTACAATCACTTCGCCCGGAACATTGGAAGGTGGTGATGTAGCCTGGGTAGATGCGCGCACCCTGGCCGTTGGGCATACCTATCGTACCAATACAGAAGGCATTCGCCAATTAAAGCAAATATTGGAACCAAAAGGTATCCAGGTATGGGTTGCCGAGATGCCCCATTACAAAGGTCCGGCTGATGTGTTTCATTTAATGTCGGTGTTTAGTCCTGTGGATAAAGATCTGGCCGTGGTGTATTCACCGCTGATGCCTATTGCATTTCGAAACGGGTTGTTAGCACGTGGCTTCAACCTGGTAGAAGTGCCCGATGAAGAGTGGGATTCGATGGGTTGCAATGTTCTGGCTATTGCCCCACGCGAAGTTATCATGGTACAGGGTAATCCGATAACCAGGCAGCGGTTGTTGGATGCGGGCTGTAAGGTTCAAACATATGCGGGAGTTGAGATTAGTGTGAAAGGTGGGGGTGGACCAACGTGCCTTACGCGGCCAATGGAACGGAGTGTTGAGTAGTCAACACAGTAAAATTTAATTAAAAGAAAGAACCGAAAAGTTTTATGGAATCGTTTTTGAATTTTTTTGAAACCATGCCTACATGGCAGCGTGCTGCGTGGATAGTGATCTGCCTTACTGTTTGCTGGATATTGGAGGGAAGTTTTCCATTGTTTCAATTCAATTACAAAAAATGGAAGCATGCGGGGGTAAATTTTACTTTTCTGTTCACCACCATGATTATAAACACACTATTTGGTGTAGCCACGGTAGGGGTGTTTACCTGGATTGCGGAGCATCAGTTTGGATTAACCTACCTGATTGATCTGCCTATATGGGCAGAGTTACTTATATGCTTGCTCATTTTTGAATTGCTGGCTCAATATACTGTACATTATCTGCTGCACCGGGTAAAATGGATGTGGAAATTTCACATGATACACCATAGCGATACGCATTTAGATGCCACCAGTGGTACACGTCACCATCCGGGCGATTTTGTGATGCGCGAATTGTTTGCCTTGCTGGCGGTTGTAATTACCGGAGCCCCCGCTTCATTCTACTTCTTTTATAGAATTTGCACAGTGTTCTTCACCTACTTCACACATGCGAACATTTATTTACCAACCTGGCTCGATAAACCCCTGAGTTACATTTTCATTACACCCAACATGCATAAATTCCATCATCATTACGAACGGCCATGGACCGATTCAAATTTTGGTAATATGTTTTCCATTTGGGATCGGTTGTTTGGCACTTTTGTATATGACGATCCGAAGAAAATACGATATGGGTTAGATGTGTTGGATGATGCCAGGGATGAAGATATCGGGTATCAATTCCGCATCCCGTTCGATAAGTCAATTAAAACTGATTATTGAAAGGAACCTGACTCCTGCGTTCAAATACAAACAATCAGGCCTGGATTAACTACGCCTGGCAATTGGTGCAGCCAGACAACTTTCAGGAATATTAAAAGCATCGGTAAGCGGAACGGCATCCTGCCGGATTTCCCAGCACAACTGGTTAATCATTTTACGGATAGCTTTTGTTTTTACGCCTTCCATATAACCCTGCTCCAGGTACCAGCCTTTGTTTTTATTTATCTGCCAAAGCGCAAAGAGATTGCACAATCGTTTAAGAACGGCTTTGCATCCTTCGTTTTGAGTTTGTTCAACCTGCTCAATAAATTTTTCAAGAATAACCCGTTCAATAAAAGCAAAACCCGTTTTAACCAGGTGATGCTGGCATACATTAAATGCATCAAAGCTATCCATTCCGCTATCGATGTGCCGCTTCAATCGCTTGGCAGCCGATGTGAGAATGGCGCGTTCGCGGTACTTAAAGGCGTTAAGGTGAAACTCCGGATCTAACAGGTGGTTCTCGTCAGTATTTCGTACGGTAATCGGATTCATTTCTGTGATACCGGTTTTTGCTTTATCGGCTACATAATTCAGAATGGTAAATACATTCATGTTGGCAAATTCCTGTCTGAATTCCGTAAGCCTGCTCTTGGCTACCAATTGCATCAACACGGTGTTGTCACCTTCAAAGGTGGTGTAGATATCGGTGTCGTTTTTTAAAATTTCTATACGGTTTTCAGAAAGAAACCCTTTACCTCCGCATGCTTCCCGGCATTCCTGAAGGGTGGCTGTAGTATTCCAGGTTGCAAATGATTTGAGCCCGGCTGCCAGTGCTTCGATTTCCTGCATCTCTTCTTCTTTGCGATTGATGAAGCGATTGGTAAGGTATTGCAACGCAAAGTGTAGGGCGTAAGTATTGGCAAGCAGGGGCATTAACCTGCGTTGATGCGTGCGATAGTTGAGTATTGGAACTTCACTTCCACCTTCGGGCCCGAATTGCCTGCGTTGATCTCCATATCGGATAGCGATGGTAAGCCCTGTTTTAGATGCGGCATTGCCGGAACGCGGAATTCCTATGCGCCCACCCACCAGCGTGCCTAACATGGTAAAAAATCTTCGGTTATCGCTGGAGATGGGGCTTTCGAATTTTCCCGCCTCGTTTACAGAAGCAAACCGGTCGAGCATATTTTCTTTTGGAATGATAACATGGTCAAAAGCGATCACGCCATTGTCAACCCCATTCAATCCCATTTTTCGGCCGCAGTCTTTAATCTTTACACCTGAAAGAATTTTCCCTTTCTTATCCCGCAAAGGAACCACAAAAGCGCTTACACCATAATCCGTATCGTCAATAATTAGCTTTGCGAATACGGTAGCCATTTGGCCATGGCAGGCGGCATTTCCAATAAACTCCTTTTGTGCAAACTCGTTTGGTGTGTGAATGTTGAACGTTTTGTTAGCATGATTGTAGGTGGCTGTTGTTTCAATGCCCTTCACGTTTGATCCATGATTTGTTTCTGTCATTGCAAAACAGCCGGGTAATTCCAGGCTGCCAATGTCTTTCAGATATTTTGTATGGTGTTTTTCTGTACCGAGAAAGTACACACTCATTCCCCAAAGGCCAAACTGTACTCCAAATTTTACTACCAGGCTCAGATCATGATAGCTCAATGTTTCCATAATCGTAAAGTAGGCACGCATATCGTCACCTCCTCCAAATGCTTTTGGATAGGCCATGGCGCCATACCCTTGCGCTGCCAGAAACTTGCACCATTGCAATACCTGCTTGCGATACAAATCGAGGTTGCCCGCATCTACATAGGCAAATTCGGGATCGGACAATAATGTTTTTACTTTGCGGATAATATCGGCCTGATCGCCATCCAGAATTTTAGTTAATTCGTTTACATCAAAGTTATGCTGCGTTCCCTGTTCGGAGGTAATTGTATTGTGCCCACCCTGAAAATTGAAAATCGCTTCGTGACTGATAAGCCCGAGCGTAGTTTCAATTTTTGCTAATGACGGCCTGATTTTTTCCAGCGTGTTGCTAATAGTTCCATCGCCTTGCAGGCTCGCTAATTTTATTCCGAGGTTAACTAGTGTTTCGCGGTTTTTTGATCCATTAATAATTTGTGTTATGGCCGTTTTCCATGAACTTAATTCTTCAATAGTGGGGGGGTGTCCTGGATCGATTTTGCTGAGCAGAAACTTTTTTTCCTGTTCATTAATCCAATCTTGCGCGTTAAGAAATCCTTCAAGGGTTGAAACTTCGCTGGGTGTTAGAATTGAATCGGACCAGACGGTGTAAAACAACGGCACAAATACCAACAACGTTGGATTGTTTTTGACCAAGGATGAACCAAGCATAGCAGATGGATTTGAATGATTCTTCTAAAATAATCAAATTTTAATGAGCCCGGAAACGATGCCTTTGGCGTATTAAGCGGGCATTTTCTCATTTTCGGGCGGGTGCGGTTTTCAATTTAAAACAGAAATTCTTATATTTCTTTAACCTTAAATCTACCAACCATGAATTTCAAACCCGAAATCAAGTCTAAAGATGAGCTTAATGCCGGCTTGCCTAAGTACGAATCCATAGTAAAGTACATGGTGCAGCAACATAACCTGGTAACGGTACGGCCCGATCAATCCATAAATGAAGTGATTAACATTATGATTGAGAAACGGATTTCCGGTGCTCCGGTATTGGATGAAAACCGGAAACTGGTGGGTATTATTTCTGAGCGTGATTGCCTGAGAATAATCGTAGATCAGTCGTATCACAATCAACCACACAGCGAACCGAAGGTAGCCGATTACATGACACGCCATGTAAAAACCATGTCGCCCGAAAATAATGTGGTAGAAGCCGCTACTGAGTTTTTAAATACGCCAATCAGAAGAATGCCCGTAGTAGAGAATGGGGTTTTGATCGGCCAGATAAGTCGCATTGATATTTTAAGAGCTGCCAAATCGATTAGTCCTACCACCTGGGGTGGTTGATAAGATAACAAAGCCGGTTTAAGCCGGCTTTTTTTATATCTCTCTCCCCGAGTTGTTGTAAAATATTCAGCGCAACAGACTTAGCTGTGACGGGTTCAACATTTTTATCTCGTGCATGATTTTTTGATTACTTTTAAGCCAGTCTTTTTAAAAAAATTATGCGCCTGGTTCTGTTTATCTTTATAGGGTTGCTGATTAGTTCGTGCAGTAAGCCAACGTATTTCCGCTCACTTTCAGATTCAGAGCTTTCTGAAATAAAAAAATATAAAAAGCAGTATAAGGCGGATGACAGTTATCGTGTTTTAATTATGACCAATCAAGGTAATATGGTAGTACGGTTGCTTAACGAAACTCCATTGCACCGTGATAATTTTATTTCGAAAGTCAAAGCTGGTTTTTATGATAGCCTGCTCTTTCATCGGGTAATAAATAATTTTATGATTCAAGGGGGCGATCCTTCCAGTAAGAAGGCCTCCGATGGCGATAGGTTAGGTGGGGGATCGGCACCAGGGGATCGTATTGCTGCTGAGTTTAGAACCGACAAAGGCATTTATCACAAACGCGGAGCGTTGGCAGCCGCTCGTGATAATAATCCCGAAAAGGCAAGCAGCAACTGCCAGTTTTATATTGTTCAACGTCCTGCCTGGCGTGCCACTCAATTAGACAGTACGATTGTTCAACGAAACCTAACCCTGAACGAAGTACAGAAAAAACTTTACACCACGCAGGGTGGCACCCCACACCTGGATGGTGGTTATACAGTGTTTGGCGAATTATTAACCGGATTTGATGTGTTAGATAAAATTGCCGGAACTAAAACCAACGCGGCAGACAGACCCATAGAGAATGTACGAATGAAAATGTTTGTACTTACGGAGCCTAAAATGCTGAAGTGAAAAAACTATTCGTGTCAGATCCAATTTATCCCGAAAAGGCATTGGCAGTCGTGCGGATTGTAGTAGGCTTGCTGTTGATCTATCACGGCCTTGAAGTTTTTGATCGGGATACGATGCAAAGCTATCTAACCTGGGATACCTTTAAAGGCGGGGCGGGAGAGTTTCTGGTTTATTTGGGTAAGTCGTCTGAATTTATTTCGGGGATACTAATAACAGTTGGATTTTTTACCCGCCTGGGTGGGCTGATTGCGGCCGGCACTATGTGCTACATTACTTTTTTTGTTGGTAGTGGCAGGTTTTGGTATGAAGATCAGCACCCGTTTATGTTTGTACTTTTTGCAGTATTGTTTTTCTTTACCGGGCCCGGTGCATGGAGTTTAGATCAATGGCTTGCCCAAGCCAACAAAAGGACCAGGCAAAAATAAGCAGTGTTATTTATAAGGTTTAATATCGGAAAATAGAACACTTCAATTCCAACCGATATTGTAGAATGTGACCGGCACCCCCTAATTACAACTTTTTAATCGAAGTTGTTTTTCTTTCAGTTTAAAGCAAGTAAACAGAATAAATGTGTTAAAATTGAATAAGTTTACTGCACGTTCATATGTTTGAACAAATTATCCGGTGTAATGCTTAACGTTATTGGTCTTATAGTATGAAACTTGGTCTTGGTTTATATCGCAGTGTTTTGAATCGGGATAATTTCAGATTTGCCCGGCAGGCAGGTGCCACTCATATTGTAGCGCAGTTGGTTGACTATGTTAAGGGCGACAACCCATCCCTAACAAAGAATTTTCTTAATGGGTGGGGCGAAACCCGCAATCAAGGAAAAATTTGGACATACGATGAACTTCTTAGCCTTAAGAAGGAAATTGAATCGCACGGATTGGTACTGGAAGCAATTGAAAACTTTGACCCATCTCATTGGTATGATGTACTGCTTGATGGTCCTGAAAAGGAAAAGCAATTGGAAGGACTGAAATCCATCTTGCGTAATATGGGGAAAGCAGGAATACCCATTATGGGATATTATTTTAGTCTGGCAGGGGTGTGGGGTTGGACCAGCGGGCCAGGTGGAAGAGCGGATGCAAATTCAATAATTTTTGATGCAAGTAAGGTAGATATACATCAACCAATCCCAAAAGGGATGGTCTGGAATATGCGCTATGAAGATGAAAAACCGGGTGAGTTTATACCTCCGGTATCAAGAGAAGAGATGTGGCAGCGATTGGAGTATTTTCTGAAACATATGTTACCTGTTGCTGAAGAAAACGGAGTAAGATTAGTAGCTCACCCCGATGATCCACCCCTGCCTGAAATGCGCAAAACAGCCAGGCTTTTTTATAATACCGATGAGTACATAAAACTGCTAGACATAAGTAAAAGCGCATCCAACGGATTTGAATTTTGTATGGGTACTATCCAGGAAATGCCCGGGAGTGACGTTTATTCCTTACTGGACAGATACAGCAAGGAAAATAGAATTGGATATATTCATTTTAGAAATGTTATAGGTAAAGTTCCTCATTACCGCGAAGCATTTGTGGATGAAGGAGATATTGACATGATCAAGGCTTTAAAAATATTGAAGCAAAATAATTATGAGGGTGTACTAATTCCGGATCATACACCTGAAATGACTACCCAGGCAAGTTGGCACACCGGAATGGCCTATGCCCTTGGGTTTATGAAAGGAGCCATGCAAACTATTAATTCGAGCGAATGAGTTGCCAATTGTCGGAAATACGGATAAACGACTTGCGTGCTATCTATTTGGAAAATAATTTTTTGAAGATTGGTGTTCTGACCGATCGGGGATGCGACATTTTTGAATTTCGATATAAAAAGAAGGATATAGATTTTTTACTTCGTCTTCCGAAAGGAATAGTAAATCCACAAACTAATTTTAGCCAGGTAAGAAGTACTAAAAATCAATTTGAGGATTATTATTATGGAGGCTGGCAAGTGTGCTTGCCGAATAGTCCCGCGTTTAATTACCGAGGTGCAGAGCTTGGTCAGCACGGGGAGGTTTCGCTTATTCCGTGGGAAGTTTCGATTCTTAAGAACACTGCTGCTAAACTTAGTATAAAATGCAGTGCACAACCGTTACGGGTTCCTGTTAAAATTGAAAGAACTTTTTCGCTTGAAAAAGATGCAATGCATTTAGTGATTGAAGAACATGTTGAGAATTTAAGCCCCACACCCATCGATCTGATGTGGGGTCAGCACATTGCCTTTGGCTTACCATTTTTAGAGGAAGGAGTTGCAATTGCTACCAATGCGGTAACCATGGAACCCGAGCCAGCCATGCCGGAGCAACATCGATTTAAACGGGGCGAAATTTATTCATGGCCAATGGCCAGGTCAAAAGCAAACACACCAGACGATGCACGAATTTTTTCAGCGAAAGGCACTACTGAATACAGCGACTTGTGTTACCTGGAGGGCTTTGATACCAACGCTTTTTATTCTGTAAAGAATAATGTAAAAAATGTAGGCTTTGCTTTTACCTGGGATGGTAAATTGTTTAAGAGTTTATGGATGTGGCATGAACGGAATGCAATAAAAAACTTTCCGTGGTGGGGGCAATGTTACACCCTGGCGTTAGAACCCTGGACTTCCAGGTGGACTAATGAACCCCAAAAGGCAATTGATAACAAGGAGTGGTTTATACTAAATGCCCGCGCTGCAGTTAAAACGGTTTTTACTGCCCATGCTTTTGAGAATGACTTTAACCCCAAATAGATGATGAATTTTCTGAATAAGACTCAAGTTATTGCTGAAGGCTTGGATCATCCCGAGTGTGTTGCCTACCATCCTGATGGAACGTTGTGGGCAGGTGGTGAAGCCGGACAAATCTATAAGATAACCAGCGATAACCGTATGGAGGTAGTTGCCAATACAGGTGGCTTTATATTGGGCATTGCATTTTGCCCGGACAGAAGCTGGTTATTGATTTGCGACTCAGGAAAGAAGTGTTTATGGAGAATGGATACTTCAAACTACTCGCTAACGAAATTTGCAGATGGTGTTGCGGGCCATTCTTTCAACATTCCAAATTATGCGTGTTTTGATAGCAAGGGAAATGTATATGTTTCTGAAAGCGGGGCATTCCGGCAGACGACTGGTAAAATATTGAAATTCGATTTGGGTGGAAATGGTGAAGTTTGGTGCAATGGGCCCTTCAACTTTGCAAACGGAATGGCTATGGATGCAGCGGAAAATTACCTCTATGTTGTGTGTTCGTTTATGCCTGGCGTTGAGCGGATTCGGATAAATTCGGATGGCACAGCGGGCACCCGCGAAGTATTTGTAACCTTACCTGAATCCGTACCCGATGGCCTGGCCTTTGATGCGAACGGAAATCTGTATGTTTCCTGTTATGCGCCCAATAAGATCTACAAGGTTGACCAAAATCGTGCGGTATCAGTTTTGATTGATGATTGGGAAGCTCATACGCTTTCCAATCCTACAAACATTGCTTTTGGTGGCGCTGCGTTTGATCAACTGTTTGTTGCCAACATTGGCCGTTGGCACATTGCAAAGATTAATTTGGGAATTAAAGGACTGAAACTGGTTTGTCACTCATGAAAAGTTTTGCAGATAAACATATAATTGTTACCGGAGGTGTAAAAGGAATAGGCCGTTCGGCTGCTGAAATTTTTGTGCGCGAAGGTGGAAACGTTTCCATTTTAGATGTTGATCCATCCGGAAAAAGTTTTGAAGAGACAGCGGGTGGAAAAATTAAATTTTTTGAATGCGACATGGCGAAAGCTACGAGCATTCAGGAGTGTATTGATCTTGCCATACGAAATTATGGGGAGGTGGATGTTCTTGTAAACAATGCCGGAATAAACCGCTATGCAACGGTAACAGAAACAACGGAGGAGTTGTGGGATACAGTCATGAATATTAATCTGAAAGGCGTATTCCTTGCCTCTAAATATTCCATTCCATCTATGCAAAAGAAAGGAAAGGGAGTTGTGATTAATGTTTCGAGTGTACAGGCATTTATTAGTCAAAGCCAGGTTGCTGCTTATACAACTTCCAAAACGGCTTTGCTCGGTCTTACGCGCAGCATAGCTGTTGACTACGCCCCGGAAATAAGATGCGTGGCGGTTTGCCCGGGAACAATCAATACCCCCATGCTGCAGGCAGCCATTCGCGAATCACCAAATCCGGAGGAAGTATTTCATGAATGTGAAGAGATGCATCTGTTAAAAAAAGTGGGAGACCCGACAGAAGTAGGCGAGTTTATTGTTTATCTCGCATCGGACAAAGCTTCATTCATAACGGGGCAAGCATTTCGGATTGATGGAGGCCTGGGCATTTCAATTGGCGGAAGCAAGCGGACCTGAATTAATTTCCCTCGGGTTTAATTTCAATCTTTCGGGTAACCTGATAGATGGGCCGGAAACGGGAGAACGTATGTTCATCGGATACGCCAAACCTGTCGATGAATGATTTGAACCAACGTACCTTCCAGTTAAAATTATTCCAGGATATGGCGATGTCTCCGGGAATGGATTTGATAGCATATTCCGCATGTATGTTGATCAGTGAGAAATCATTTAGCCGATCTTCTGTATTATTTTGAATGGTTAAGCTTGTTAGTACGGGTTCGATGGTGTGATCGTTGATCTCTACCGTGCTGTTGTTTGCAAAGAACGCCCGATAAACACGTAATGAATCAATGGTTTGCTCATTCACGGTAATAAAGGATTTTAATAATGCGTATGAAATCGTCACTTCATGATTGATTTTTGTATCGGTAAGTGAGATGTAAGACACCATGAATGTGGATTCAGCTTGTGTTCCTATATGCAGGGCATGCCTTGAAATTGTAAGCGGCTGACTGTTGCTCAGTTCGTGATTTTGAATAATTAGATTTTTTTGTGCAACAACCTGAAGTAAACTAACGGAAGGAATACCGGCTGAAGTGAGCATCTGCATAAAGGTTAAGAGTTCTGTTTTATCCGGCAACTCAAACTCCAGATTAAAATAGAGCGGATATTTCATCAATTCCATCAGTGTGTATTCACGTTTGGTTTCCAGGCTCGAAAAATTATATCCTATTAATGTTCCATACAATGGAATTTTATCTTCATCCAGAATTTGAAACCCTGATTGAATCACCTCTTTATGCTTGTCCGCTGCCTCCAGTAATTTCTCTTTACTCACGGTAAAAAGTGAATCATACGGTATCGAGTGAAAATAAAGCAGGTCTTCGGATTGTACTTTAACTGAAAAGAGAATTTTACTATCCTGAATATCGGCCGTTACCCAGGTAATGGAGTAGGGATGACTTTCAGCAGATGCTTTTGAACAAAGAAGGCTGATAACTAAAATGGCAATTGCCCTTCTCATAGTTCAACGCGAATGGTTCTTACTTCCCATGGTGCCAGCGTGAGGGTAGGTAGTTCTATTCCGTTCTTTTCTTCTTTGAAACTGCTTTTGTAAAGTTGCTTTGGCTTTATGTTTTCCCAGAGAATTGTTCCATTGCCCGGTGCATGGGTTGGGTTAAAGAAGCGAATCATGATTGCTTTGCCGTCCCTGCTCTTCTTTAATGAGGTAATTATCAGATTTGACTGGGGGCTAAGTTTTAAGATTGGTTTTATCGGCTCTGTATTGATGTTAACGGGCACAACAATCAACGGCTGCGTTTGTTCAATTCCGAATTTTTTGGATTCTATGTCATTAAAAGATCCGTGTGGTTTCAGGATATAATGAAACGGAATTTTTCCTTCCTGGGAAGCTTTGTAATTAACAAACCAGGCGTTATTCATTACCCAACTAAATAGTGTGCTGGAGGGTTCATACGTTGAAATCCAGGGCCGAACAGCCAGATCAGCCATCCAGTTTTGTCCATTCATATCTCCGATTTCCAATATCGGAGCCTCTATCGTTGCCAGCGTTACTCCTCTGTTATCATCAGAAACATCAACCCATCGTTGTACTGAGTAGAAGTTTTTATTCGCTCCTTTTAGTTGATCATTCTCTGGTTTTACAGTTGCCCAGGGAATATCAATCCGAACCTGCCCATTGGGAATATTAAATGGGAATGCAAATCGAACGTTTTCATTCTCCAGTATGGGTTTTTTATCTACAACATTTGTGATGTAAACCACATCTAATCCATTTACCAGTTGAATTTCTCTTGTCAGGCTTTTGGCACCGGGTGCCTGCGATGTAACTTTTATGCTCGATAGCACATTGCCCTGTTCGGTGATTTCGAAGGTTGGCGAATCCTGTTTTTTCAAATTCAATTTCATGATTCCGCCATACCAATACGCATTAAAGCCCAGCGTATCCTTATCGTTAATAAGGTTCTCGCCATTCAGATAGGTGAGTGAATGTATGTTGCCAGTATTTGAATTCAGCCCCACGTGAATACGACCATTGGAAATAGAATATGGAGTAGCATGCATGGGTAGCGCTTTCCTGCTGTTTCCTTTTTTTATATAATATTTTTTTGAGCCGAGCGCAGGAATATCGCGGGCTACAAAAGCTACTTCTCCATTTTGTAACCGTTGAGTTATTACAGGCTTACCAACTTCGTCTGTAATCCTGCTATCGGCTAAATTCCAGTTAGCGGGTAGTGTTACAAGATCGGTGCGGTTCCAGGATGTAGTGTTTATGATTTGAAACGCTCTGATAGTTGGTTCATCTGTTGAGATGGTTTTCAAGGCCATGTTCAGCAGCGTGGTTGTTTCTGTATCGCCATCCAAAGCAAAACTTTGCTTTACCTTCCAGATACTTTTTGTAAGTTCACTATCGGGATGCGTTTTGCTGGATGCCGCTCCCCACGTGTGTTCCGAGAATAGCACAATTTTTCTCCAGGCACTATCGAAAATAGAAATGGAATCGCGGGCTGGCATCAGCATGCACCAAAGTGTTTCGGCCTGAACAAGCCGATCGGCTGATTTCCTGTTAAGACCGGTTTCTAATGCTGAGGATGCAGCGCCATCTTCCCAGTATGGTGTAAAATCGCCCCGATACGTTGGTATTTGCGAAGCATACCGTTTCTCAAATTCCTCCATCATTTCTTTTGTTGTGGCAATGCGCAATTTTGGGAACGCATAGGTCTCGTTCCAGTTTTTGATAAAGTCGGGCATCGTTTCATCCGGAGGGCCGTTATCATTTCCAATCGTATAGCGTAACTGTACCAGGTCATAAGGGTAGTTTTGAGATTCAAGCTCAGAAAGAAATTTTAAGATTGGATCGCCTCCGGCTTTGCTTAGTATATCTACCGACCAGTCATGAAACCAGGAATAACCGTGCGAGGTCATCCAGAAAAGAATCTTTTCTTTACCCGATGCTGACTCCCAATAAAACGGAACATCACCCCAAACATCCAGGGTATATCCAACCTGATAACCACCATGAGGTAAATGTGGCATGTGATTGGGGCCTGAGGAGAAGTACCGGATTCCGGATTGCGCCATAGATTCAACGGTTCCCCATGAATAGCCCGGCACATCGCTGCTCATGGCTGTTGTAATTCCAAGACCATATTCTTCATTCAGTTTTAAGGCATACCGTTGGTTGTTGATCATTTCTTCTTCTCGTTGAAGGCCTGTTAATTGGCTTCCATACGCTGCATCTAACCCTATTTGATTTTTTTTCACCGCTTCAATGAATCGTTTTTTCTTCTCGGGCGTTGCAGTTGCCAGGTATCCTTCTACGGCCCAGGTTATTTCGGCATTCCATTTAAACTTCGCGCCATCCGGGTAATCCTTGGTTTTTTCAGCGAGGCTGATTGCTTTTTCAAAATTTCTCCATTGCAGTTTCTCAACATCAGCTTGCGTGTGTGTGAATCCAATATCCACGTGGGAGTGGGGTAGGAAGTACACCTCAAATTTCTTTACAGGATTCAATGTTACTTTTTCAACCAGATCGGGCCTGCCTGCAATGCGAACAATAAGGTTTTTAGTAGTTGAAACTGCAACCGGATCGTGATGGAGATAGAGTATTTGCCTTCCGGGTTTTAGTACCGT
>Ga0116144_10000996_pt1 | contig 35994 bp, 25 predicted proteins | sample AD_UKC035_MetaG_FD_89746 | JGI IMG/M metagenome (GOLD analysis project Ga0116144, IMG submission 89746) | Active sludge microbial communities of municipal wastewater-treating anaerobic digesters from USA - AD_UKC035_MetaG | ecosystem: Engineered > Bioreactor > Anaerobic > Digestate | place: USA...
ATCCTGCTGGTACGGGCACTGGTAAATAAACCGAGATTATTGCTTCTCGAAGAGCCCTGGATGAATTTCAGCAACGGTCATCGAAAACAAATTGTACAACTGCTGAACGAATTAGAAAATACAACATTGGTGGTGGTAACAAATGATGAGGAGTTTGCCCGGCACTGCAGCAGGGTCATAATGATTAATGAAAATGGAAGCATCAACAACTAAAAACAACAACATGAACAAGCTAAAATCATATTCCCTGATTTATCAGTACAACAAAAAGAGTAAGGTGAGGTTATGGTTTTATATCTGCCTTGCTGTGTTTATCATCTTTCTTTTTCTCCCATGGACACAAAACATCCGGGCAAGGGGTGCCGTAACTACCCTGTATCAGGACCAGCGGCCGCAACAGGTAAACACCATTATCGGTGGCCGGGTGATGAAATGGTTTATCAAAGAAGGAGATTATGTAAATGCCGGTGATACACTGGTTCAGTTATCAGAGGTAAAGACAGACTATCTTGATCCCGACCTGCTGCAACGAACGCAGGAACAATTAGCTGGTAAACAATTATCTGTCGAGTATTATAAAGATAAAGTTGGGGTAACCGGTCAGCAAATCAATGCCATCAACAATGGTTTACAGTTGAAGCTGAGCCAGCTAATGAATAAACTAAATCAGCTACAGTTAAAAGTTCAGGCCGACAGCGCAGAAGCTGCTGCCGCCCTGAATGATTTCAACATTGCTACTATACAATTTAGCCGGCAAAAAGCCATGTATGACAGTGGCCTGGTTTCATTGACACAATTAGAACAACGGAACCAGGTTTATCAAAATGCATTGGCCAAAAAAATCAGTGCGGAAAATAAACTGGCCAATAGCAAGCAGGATTTAACAATAACAAGAATTGAAATGAATGCCCAGCAACAGGAAAACATTGAAAAAGTAACAAAGGCACAAGGAGAGCAATTTCAATCACTCACCCAAATTGCCAGCGGCCAGGCTGATATTGCAAAACTGGAAAACCAGTTTGCCAGCTACTCTATCCGCAATGGCATGTACTACGTAATTGCGACACAAAGCGGGCAGGTGGTAAAGGCACAAAAAGCAGGCATCGGCGAGTTTGTAAAAGAGGGTGATATGATTGCAGAGATTGTACCCGATAAAATACAATATGCAGTAGAGTTATTTGTACGGCCGTTGGATTTGCCACTGCTGGCTTCAGGGCAAAAAGTCCGTTTCATGTTTGATGGTTTTCCGGCCATTGTATTCAGTGGCTGGCCGGATGCTTCTTCCGGAACTTTTGGCGGCGAAATAGTAGCCATTGAAAGCAATGTAAGTGTGAACGGAAAATTCAGGGTACTGGTGAAAGAAGACCCAAAAGACAAACCCTGGCCCAAACAATTAAAAATAGGTGCCGGCGCCCAGGGCATCGCCTTGTTGAAAGATGTGCCGGTATGGTATGAGTTGTGGCGGAATATCAATGGCTTTCCGCCTGACTATTACAAACTATCTGCTGATATGAAACAAAAAAACAAAAATTAAAATGATAAGATATTTGGTAACAGTTTACCTGGTAATGGCTTCATTCAGCCTTTCCGGGCAGGATAGTGTAAAAACATTATCAGCCAGCCAGGTTATGCAGTTAGTAAAGCAATACCACCCGGTGGCAAAACAAGCAGCTATACTTATTGAAAAAGCTAAAGCAGATATTACAATTGCAAGAGGGGGTTTTGATCCGTTATTCTATAACAGCAATGCCCAGAAAACCTTTGATGGTACAGACTATTATCAATACAACCGGCCGGAATTATCTGTGCCTACCTGGTTTGGTATTGAAGTGGTTGCAGGTCTGGAAAACCTGAGCGGCAGCAGGACAGATCCTACTGAAACAATTGGTGAGACCAGTTATTTTGGCGTAAGTGTTCCCCTTGCCAAAAACCTGCTGATAGATAAGCGAAGAGCTGTCTTGCAAACGGCAAAAATATTCAGACAGGCATCAGAAGTGGAGAGAAAAAATATAATCAATAACCTGCTGCTGGATGCCATGAAGAGTTATTGGTACTGGATGCAGCATTACCAGGTATATAAAATTTTGAATGATGCAGTGCAAATAAATGAGAAACGCTTTGAATTGGTTAAGACAGGTTTCCGCTTAGGTGATCGACCTGCCATCGATACGACCGAAGCACTAACCCAACTACAGAATTTCCAGGTAATGCGGGAAAATGCCTGGATGCAGTTTCAAAATGCCGGGCTGGAGTTATCGGTGTTCCTTTGGACAACAGATGACAAGTCGTTTGTACTGCCCGCTGATGTTGTTCCCGCTGATGAAGATAAATTATTAACCATTACAAGCGCAGACCTTCCCGTTTTAAATGAGTTGCTGGAAGCTACAGTAAAAAATCACCCTGAATTGTTAATGTATAATTTTAAACTGGATGCCCTAAATGTGGAAAAAAAGCTAAAGTTTCAGCAATTATTACCAACGTTAAATTTTCGCTACAACCAACTGGGTAAAGGATATGATGTACTAAAAACAGCCACCGGCCCTTTGTTTGAAAATAATTATCAGTACGGCCTTAGTTTCGGTATACCTCTCCGTCTTTCAGAAGGCCGGGGTGAGTATCGGAAAGCAAAACTGAAAATAGCAGAAACAAAACTTGATCAAAACCTGAAGCAATTGCAGGTTCAAACCAAAGTAAAAAGTTACTTCAATGAACTTGTGGCATTGAAAAACCAGTTAGCAGTTCAGGAGAAAGCTTACAGAAACTACCTTGCCTTGCAGCGGGCCGAAGAAACAAGGTTCCAGGTTGGTGAAAGTTCTTTATTCCTGGTCAATACCAGGGAAAACAAGGCGCTGGAAGCATTGCAAAAACTACAAGGGCTTAGAACAAAATACCTGGTCACTGTTAATGCATTACAGTGGGCAGCAGGTTTATTAGTAAATTAGAATAAATATCATACAATGGATTACCAGCTCATCATTTCTCTGGTTACATTAATTGCTCTTGAAGTAGTACTGGGCATTGATAACATTATTTTCATCTCCATCCTTGCCGGCAAGCTTCCCCCTGAACAACAGCGCAAGGCCCGGAACATGGGTATTTTGCTGGCCATGATCATGCGGCTGGCACTTCTGGCAGCCATTTCGGTTATTATGAAGCTGGATAATGACCTGTTTACCCTCGTTAATATTCCCTTTAGCGGTAAGGATCTGATACTGATATTGGGTGGCCTTTTCCTGATCTACAAAAGCACCAGAGAGATCTATCACAAAATGGAAGGTGAGCATGAAGACAAAGAAAAAAAAGTGGGTAAAGCAAGTTTTGCCAATATTATCGGGCAAATTCTTTTACTCGATATAGTATTCTCCGTTGATTCTATAATCACAGCAGTCGGGCTGGTTGATGAGATTTGGGTAATGTACACAGCTGTGGTAATTACTGTAATTATTATGCTGATCGCTGCCGGCCCCATCAGTAGCTTTGTCAACCGCCACCCTGCTTTTAAAATACTTGCCCTTAGTTTCCTGTTGCTAATCGGCTTTACACTCCTGGTAGAAGGATTTGATGTTCATGTGCCCAAAGGTTATGTATATTTTGCAATGGCCTTTGCATTACTGGTAGATATTATACAAATGAAAGTGGCAGGAAAGAAATCAAACCCTGTAAAACTAAATGAACATTACAGTAGGGGAAAAGATCAGCAGCCTGCTGTTCATGAAGAACGATAGGCTACCGGATGATAATTCTTGACATGCTGCCCCAAAAAAATCCGGGCATAAATTCGCAGTACAGCGAACTCCATGAAAACAAAACTCAGTGCAATAAAACTGATCAGGAGAATTTCTTGCTTGTGAATATGACTAAATAACAGGTCGATGCCGATAAATGTTGGCGTAAATGGGAACCCAATGAGACCAAGACAGGAAATCAGGAAGATAAAACCTAATACCGGATGTTCATAAGAATGTCCGTGAAAACGATTAAGATCAATATTATTTTCAACGTATTTAATTCTCCTGAGGCAAATATATCCAATAGCAGAAGTAATAACAGAGCCGCTAAGGTATATCAGCATATAGTTGTGCCCGAAGTCCTCATGAAACAGCGTTATTGAAAGAGCAATAAAGAGTTGGGAGGCTATTATAAATAACCAGGCCCTGATAGCATTTTCCCTTTCAGTAAAAGCCTTTAGTATCAGTAATAGACCCATAAAAGAAAAGATTACGGGTAAATATGCATACAAACCCGCGGGTATCACAGAAGGATATAAATCAAAGTACACACCAGTAATAAAAACTATAAGTAAAATGATAATAGCTGCTCTGCCTGTTAGAAAATCCAGCCTGTTACCCATCCATTTAAACGGGCTCCACAGGAAATGAAACATAAATCCATCAAGATTCCATTCTTTTACCGACAGGATATACAATGAATTCTTTAATCTTCCTGTAAAAGAATTTGTTTGCTTTTGTTCTTTTGGCTTATAGTTAAAGACCATTTCATGTATCTGGTAACTTAGCACAGATGGCGAAACCAGTAGCTGATACGTTCTTAAAAAGGCGTTACCGGCAAAATGAATCAATGCCAGAATATGAAGACCCAATGCCACTTCAACAAACATCAGCCCGATCTGTGCGATGGAGGAATAAGCTATCTGTGTTTTAACAGTAGACTGTACTCTTGCAATGCTGGCTGCAACAATGCTCGTCAACAACCCGGCTGCAATGATGAGCACTTTTACAAATAATAAACTTTCCCAATAGGGATAGGTGCGTAATAATAGAAATACACCAAGGTGAACGGATAATGAGCCATAAAAGATTGCACTGGAAGTAGTGGGTCCTTCCATAGCTCTCGGCAACCAGGAAGAAAAGGGAAGCTGTGCCGATTTAGTAGCAGCTGCAAAAAATAACATCACACATATAAATACACCATACCAGTTATGCTCCAGTAAATGCTCCTGGACAGATGCTGTGTCATTAAGTTTGAAGAAAGTAATGTTTTCATGCCATAACTGATGGCTCATCCACATGGTGAGGATCAGGCATATATCACCCAGGCGGTAAATAGAAATTATTTTCAACCCGTTTTTAACGGGCAAATACCTGTCACGGTAAAAAGCAATCAATAAAAAAGAACAAATCCCCAACACCTCCCAACCCATAAACAGTGTTTCAAAATTACCAGAGAAGATTACCACATTGTAAGCAACAAAAAATAAAAGAGTGGTGCTGAAAAAACGTTTAAACCCATCATCCCGGTGCAGATAATACCTGCTGAAAAGAGCTACCAGCAGTGTAATCACAGAACCAATTAATGCAAATACAGCTGTCACTTTATCAAAATAAAAATCTATAAATATTTCAATATCGGCTGTTTTAAAAAAAGTAATATGCTTAATATCCATAACCGGGTGATCATTCATCAGCCAAAACAGGATAAAGAGTACAATACCTCCCAGGTGAATGCCAACAGAACTGATCACTACTTGCGAAATAAGTTTTTCATTATTCCGGGGAAGTAATACACTGATAAGAAAGCCCAAAAGCGGTATCAAGATAAACAGTTGAATTAGTTGTGGCATGGGACAGTTTAATTGATTAAGTAAACAGGTAAGTTCTCCTTCGTTGCATCTACTATATAATTTGTATCCATTTCTTTTGCAGATTCTATCAACCCGGTTACATCCTGCACTGTATCTACCTGCTGAACAACCGGCTTATATGGCCTGAACTGACCCTCCTTGAAATAGAAGAATTCCTTAGTTTCAGGTTGCAGTGCTATAATATGCACCCATTCATTAATATACCATTCATATATTTCAGGGGCTGACTGGATAGCCTTTAATACCATCTCCGGAAAATGCTCGACAATGATGAGTAATCGTACCGGGTCGTGTACTTCAATCATTTGCAGTGGAAGACCAGGACGGAGGTCGCCATCACTACTATTTGCCACACCAATTAACCCCATAACGTTGTGCGGAAGTTTGGTGCCCGCCCCCAGTTTATAATTATCTACTCTTGAAAAATAATACTCGAGGTTTATACCGCCACATACAAGCCCGATAGGCCGCATCACCCCGGTTAATAATTTTCCGTCCGGATCTGTCCTGTAATCATATGAGTTTAAAAAAGCTCTTCGGTCCAGAAATAAATTTTTAGTAACACCCCTTCTGCCGATAATACAAAGGCTATTTGTTCCATGCCCCAGTTCGGGCCTGGGTTCAAACATGGAAACACTTCTTTTCAGAATATCGTTTCTTACTTTTTTTAAGCTGTTTTTTGTATTGATTGATGCAAACCGGCGGGACCTTTCCTTGGCATTAAGATCAAGAGCTTTGTCAAAAGCTGTAAGATTTTTTTTGTGATACTCAGCATTTAGGGGTGATAACTGATCTTCATCATAAAAATCAATCATATCTGCAGCAGTATCATGCATACCTCCAACGAATTGAGTGGTAATCGGAATAACAATTCCCTTCTCCTTTAAAAGGCTTCTTACAACAGAATGATTAGCCATATGTGCAAAGACCCTGGCATTGACCGAACCCGGCCTTCCACTGCAAGCGCCACAATCATGTGCACTGTGATGGGGATTATTAGCGCTGCTGCTGCCATGCGCAATAGTGTATACAACCGGGGCGAAATTATCAACAAGCCCTATTCCCCTTAACAGGCCTTCCACTCTTGCCGTCATCTCGTCTATCGTATACCCCACCTGCAATCCTTTTTCCTTTTCATAGGGGTTCTTGTTCTCAATAGTCAATGAGGAATGTTTATGCATATGTGCATAGGCATTAGAAATGGCAGGGCTCATCTTAGGACGGAAAAGATTCTGTATTAATTTCAGTCCGGCATAGAAACCAAGTGTAAAGGAACTTAAAACACCTCCTGATAATGTCTGGGTTTGATTGGTGTAAAGCAATTCATGCTTTCTTTTTCCTTTTACCTCAGTTTCTTTTATTAAATATTTAGGAGTAACCGGTGCAGGACAAAGCTTTTCATAAAACTGACCGTTTTCTGCCTGGAAAAAGAATTCAACACCAAAAAAACCAGGAGAACCTAATGTCTCACACATTGGATCAACAGACTCGATATGACGTCTCAGCGAACATTCTCTTTCATCAATACAAAAAATAGCCTGGAAGTTTTTTTTGATCGGAGAAACAATGGTTTTATCCTTTTGCTGAGCGATACCTGCAAGTACTTCATCATAATAGCTCCATTCAAAGGCATTCTGCCAAAGAATAAGTACTTCCTGCAATTCTGTACTATCAATTTCCTTAAACAGATCAACAGGAGCTGCTTTTGTGATAGCAGACAGAGGTTTCCATTTTTCCCCTAATTGATGGTCAAGGGCATCGATTTCCAGCAGTAATTCAAATACCACCAGCTCATTCAATGATATTTTCCTCCCATCCATTAAAGTATGTGGTGCATCCTCTACTGCTGATACCATTCCACTCCAGCCCTGGTGGGTAAACTGCTGGTCAAAAATGTATTGCTCATAGTATTTATCATCCCCCACTAATATTCTCAACAGCTGATTCATGCTGCATTCCTCTTCCAGCAAAATTTTTCTGGCTCTTTTAGTTTTAAAGAAACTGACAGTACTATTCTTCTCCAGTTCTTTAATCGATGCCAGGAAACCGTCACGGTGCACAGGAAACTTCCAGATAGAAATACCCTGATCGAGATAACTGCAAAGTACCCTGAATAAAAGAGGTTGAACCAGGTTATCTATATCGATATGATAATGATTCTTCCAATTGCTCCTCAACTTGCCAATTCTTGGCTCATTATGGGTGTCGTAGTTTTTATCCAGCAGATTCGTCCACCATTCCCCCAGCTTATTATACCCCTTTCTGTCGATGATAACTCTATCCAGCACCTGCGATTTAATTCGTCTTGTTTTAAACAGCTTGCGATAATCCTCCAATCCTAACGTAACCTGGAAACCAAAAATTTTTCCGGCTTTGAAAATACCATCATAGAATTTCATATGCTGGTAAGCATGCAGCGTATTATGATGGATAAAATCTTTGATCGGTGTCTGCGAAGGGAGGTAATGCTTCAGTTCATGCAGCAGCTTTTTTTCATCAAAGGAGGAGTGCATTTTATCATTGCCAGCTTGGGTATAAGCCGTATAACCGGGAAGTGGCTTCAAAATGGCTGCTGTTAGCTTTCTCATTAATTATTGTTAGTCTTTTTCAGAATGCACCCGGGCCGCATCCTCCATTTTATAAGCGGGTTTAAAATTCCGGAGCTGCACGGCTATATTCTTATCCTTTGAACCAAAGTTTAAAAAGTCACGCAGTAGCTCCAGCACATCATAATCTATATATACAGTATTCGCCGCATCAATTACTACCTTGCTGTTAGGAGGCAAGTGTGCCAGTGTTTGTTTGATCGCTGCTTTATTTAAAAAAGAAACTTCCTGTGCAAGGTCAATATGTATTGTTTCTCCTTCATGATGTTTCTCCTTTTTAAAGAAATAAGCGAATTTCATATTACCCCTGAGAATAAAGAATATGCTCACGGCCAGCCCTATGCCCACACCTTTAAGCAGGTCTGTTACTACTACTGCTATTACTGTAACAATAAAAGGAATGAACTGGTGCTTACCGGTACTCCACATATGTTTAAATACTTTCGGGCTGGCCAATTTCAAACCAATCATTATCAGAATAGCTGCCAGGCAAGCCATCGGGATTTTATTTAACAGCCCGGGAATTATCAATACTGCCAGCAACAGAAATACACCATGTGCAATCGCAGACAGTTTTGTTTTAGCTCCTGCATTAACATTGGCGGTTGTTCTCACAATTACCGATGTCATCGGTATCCCCCCTATAAGGCCTGATAACATATTACCAATGCCCTGAGCTCTCAATTCTGTGTTGGCACTTGAAAAACGTCTCAACGGATCCATCTTATCACCGGCTTCAAGGCAAAGAAGTGTTTCAATACTTGCCACTACGGCTATAGTAACTCCAACCACCCATACTTTTGGATCAGCAAAGGCCGATAAATCAGGAGTGTTAAATTGACCGATAAACTCACTAAAGGAAGAAGCCATGGGTAATGTAACCAAATGTTCCTGGCCAATAATAGCAAGAGATGATCCCGTGGATATAAATACCTGGTTCAGAATTATTCCTACTACAACTACTACGAGTGCTCCCGGAACTGCCTTGATCTTTTTTAGTGCGGGCACCTTATTAAAAGCAAAAAGTATAACCAATGAAATTATTGTAACAATAATAGCCCCAGTATGAGCATAATTTAAAGAATGTATAATCTCTGTAAAAAAACCTTCGTCTTCGCTCAATAGTTTATAAGAAAAAAAATCCCCCTCATGCTCTTTATCATACCCTATAGCATGAGGGATTTCTTTTTTAATGATTATAATGCCAATTGCTACCAGCATGCCCTCAATAACGCTGGTTGGAAAGTAACTGGAGATAGTACCAGCTTTTATTATTCCAAGTACAAACTGGATAAGCCCGGCCAGTACAACAGCAACAAGAAAAACCTCATACCCTAAATCCGTAATAGCAGCTACCACAATAGCAATAAGGCCAGCAGCCGGACCCGATACACTGACATTTGAATTACTCAGGAGGCCAACCACAATACCTCCTATTACTCCTGTAATAATTCCCGCAAACGGCGGAGCTCCACTTGCTACTGCTATACCTAAACAAAGAGGTAATGCCACTAAAAACACCACCATCCCTGATAACATGTCCGATTTAATAAACCTGGTATTTAGCTTCATCTTATTCTGGTTCTTTTACTATTTAAACGTTTGTCAATTGTTTATCACCTTTTTTCTTTTTCGTAAGGTTTTTAAAGAAATCTACCTCGCCATTTTCAATATTGTAAATCCCGCCAACGAGACCAATTTCCCCTTTCTCAAACATTTGTTTTACTATTTCACTGCGGGTTAAAATCTCTTCCAGGCTGTTTTCAACATTTGCGTAGGCCACATTATCATGAAAAAGATGCTCTTTGTCGTCCTTTAGCATGGCTTTACTGATAGAGGGTTGAATTCGTTTGAGAAGATCTGTTATATGACCATCCTTTACCCCTTGCTTGGCACTCTTGATAGCACCACATTCTGTATGTCCTAATACTACTAATATTTTTGAGCCTACGTATTTTACGGCATATTCAATACTGGCCAGAATATCATTATTCACAATATTACCCGCCACACGAATGCTGAACAGATCGCCAAGTCCCTGGTCGAATATTAATTCAACAGATGTACGGGAATCCATACAGCTTAATATAACTGCAAATGGATACTGCCCTTCCCTTGTTTCATTGATCATTTCCAGGTGATCATGGTCGGCATTGAGATTATTGACAAATCGTTTGTTTCCTTCAACCAGGATTTCGTAACACTTATACGGTGTAAGATTCTCGAGATATTCCTTAGAATGTTTTCTCATCAGTTAAATAGTTTATATAGTTATGATTGTCACAGATTGCAACAATACTGTTATAATAAAAATGGTAAACAGGCTTTAAAAAAGCCTTTGGAAGATGAATGGGATCAAACTATGCGACATTGGGGGGCGGAACATGAAGTTCGCCATGATAGGCAATATAAGTGTCTGCGTTCTCGCATTTATGATACCGCAGTATCACGGATAAGAAAGGATCATTATGGTGATGATCATGCAGGTACTCTTCAGAAAAAGACGAGCTGTTGGGATTTTTCTCCTCTGTTGTATTACCAAAAGGATTCGCAGCTTCTTCTTCATTAGCTGTAAGAGGGGAATTAGCATCAGACATTTTGTATTGCCTGAGAGACTCTTGCTGACTATTATATACGAATGGAGTGCTTATGGTAAGCCAAAGCAACGCCATCATCATAAAAACAGATGATATAAGGTTGAAAAGATTATATATATTCTTCGTTCTCTTCATTAAAAGCGATGTAAGATAATACTTTGGGGTTTGTTAACCAAGTAAAGCCAATTATTCTGTGATTACCTGAGAGAGGTTAAAATTAACAGGCTAAGTCTAAAATTGTTGAAGTTTTTTGTCATTTTTTGAAAAATAATCTGTTACAAATTATTTAGATTACCGGTTATGTACATTTTCCTATTCTTTATAAGCTATTTTTACTTTCTAAAACCCTGCACATGAAGCCTTACGAAGTATTACTAAATGATAACAGGCACTGGGCGGCCAGAAAGCTGGCAGAAGATCCAACTTTTTTTGAAAGATTACTGCATGTTCAAACTCCTGAATTTCTCTGGATCGGTTGTAGCGACAGCAGGGTGCCGCCTGATCAGATTACCCAAACAGAACCCGGAGAAATATTTATTCATCGCAATGTGGCCAATCTTGTTGTAAATACAGATGTAAATCTGATGAGTGTGGTTGATTATGCCGTCAATCATCTCAAAATAAAACATGTGGTTGTGTGTGGTCATTATGGTTGCGGCGGTATAAAAGCAGCTATGTCTAATGAAGATTTTAACCAGGTGCTTAATATGTGGCTGCGAAACATAAAAGATATCTACCGGATACACCGCAAAGAACTGGAAAGTATAAAGGATGAAGAAAAAAGGGTAAACAGGATGGTGGAATTAAATGTAAAAGAACAAGTATTTAACCTTGCAAAAACCGCTCTCATTCAGAGAGCCTGGAGCAGCGAACAGCGACCTGATCTTCATGGATGGGTGTATGACCTGCACGATGGCTTAATAAAACCTATTGTGGAAATGAAAGCTGGTACAGATATTGACCCGCTTTATGAATTTGAAGATTTGTGAAACTCATCCATGGGTTAAATAAAGCTGCAACAGGTAAACCCCAGCACCGGCCAGGTAACCTAATAAGGCCAACCACCCAATTTTTTTGAGGTACCAGAAAAATTCTATTTTTTCAAGCCCCATAGCCGCTACACCCGCAGCAGAGCCAATAATAAGTATGCTACCCCCAGTGCCGGCGCAATAAGCAAGAAATTCCCAGAAATAGTGATCAGTTGGATATTGTTCCAGGCTATACATACCCTGTGCAGCTGCCACTAATGGAACATTGTCCACGACCGCTGATAAAAAACCTATCAGTACTGTAATAATTTTGAGATTCCCAATAGAATTATTCATTGACAATGCAAGCTCTGAAAGTATACCTGTAGCCTGCAAGGCCGCTATACTTAACAGAATCCCCAGGAAAAAAAGAATGCTGGGAGTATCAATTTTACGCAAAGCATGATTTACAGAGAGCAAGCCTTTTTCTGCTTCATCTTTCCCGCTATGGATGAGTTCCGTCACCACCCACATAAGTCCCAGCCCAAGTAACACTCCCATATATGGCGGCAGATGTGTAACTGCTTTAAAAACAGGAACGAATAAAAGGCTGGATACTCCGACCCAGAAAACAAGGTTTCTTTGTTCTTTGCTGGTTGTTAATCCCTTCGCTGAAATTTGGGTTTTAGTAAACCGGAAATTTCCCCTCAACTGCCGGCTAATAATAAAAGCAGGTACAACAAAACAAACCAAGCTAGGTAAAAGAGTTTTAAGAACAATATTTGCGGCGGTAATTTGCCCTCCTATCCACAACATAGTGGTGGTAACATCGCCTATTGGGCTCCAGGCTCCTCCAGCATTCGCAGAAACAATAACTAATCCGGCAAACAACAGCCGTTCTTTTTTATCAGTAATAAGAATTCGTAACAATGACACCAGTACAATTGTGGTAGTAAGGTTGTCTAATACAGCCGAGAGAAAAAAAGTAAGCAGCCCGATTACCCATACTAATTTTCTTTTATTGGTAGTTTGAATACGGCTGGTAATTACCTCAAAACCATCATGGGCATCAATGAGCTCTACAATTGTCATCGCTCCCATCAGGAAGAATAAAATACCGGCCACTTCACCTAGATATTCCGTTAACTGGTGAGACGGAGCATGGCTGTCGGCACTAAAAAGAGCATAAATAGCCCAACACAGTACCCCGGTGATCAGTGCCGTAGCCGCTTTGTTAATATTAAGAGAATGTTCCATTGCAATAGCAGCATACCCGGCAATAAAAATGATGGAAATAGTAATTATCATAGTTATAAAAATAATGAAATAAGTTTCAGCAACCCGGTTCATCTATTTTAAGGTTTTGGTGTAGGTTTGTAATATGTCAATCGAGGTAAAAAATCTTCTTAAACAATACGGCGAACAAAAAGCAGTCAACAACATTTCATTTAAAGTAGGCAAAGGTGAGATTGTTGGTTTCCTGGGACCGAATGGGGCTGGAAAATCTACCACCATGAAAATCATCACCGGTTATCTGCAACAAACCAGCGGTGAGGCCCATGTATGCGATATTAATGTGGCGGAGGAACCACTTGTGACCAAAAAGAAAATAGGTTATCTGCCCGAATTGAATGCCCTCTATTATGATATGTATGTAAGAGAGTACTTAGGGTTTGTGGCCGAATTACACAAGATCAGTAACAAAAAAGAAGCTGTTGAAAAAGTAATTGAAACAGTCGGACTTACGATTGAAGCAAAGAAAAAGATCGGTCAGTTGTCAAAAGGATATAAACAAAGGGTAGGCCTGGCGGCTGCATTGATCCACGACCCTGAAGTCCTGATACTGGATGAACCAACTTCTGGACTTGACCCCAACCAGATCATAGAAATACGGGAAGTAATAAAACAACAAGGAAAAAATAAGACTGTTTTATTTTCTTCACATATTTTACAGGAAGTAGAGGCCATATGCGACAGGGTAATAATCATTAATAAAGGAAGCCTGGTGGCTGATGATAAATTGAGTGACCTCAGAAAAGCCTCTTCTTCCAATATTGTGAAAGTTTCTTTTAAAGAAGCAGTGGATGCTCAGTTACTGGAAAAACTTCCTGCCGCTACCAGTATCAGGAAAACCGATACGAACAACTGGCAGTTAGCCACACATGATTCTGATCAGTTGCGCAAACAAATTATGGAGTTGTCTTTGCAGCACAACCTCAACATCGTTTCTTTGCAAAGCGAAAACCAAAGTTTAGAAGATGTGTTCAGATCATTGACACAGTAACATACAATTCAATTTTAAAAACAAGTAATTAAACATGAGCTACATTTCAGAGATCTTCGCCAGGCAAATCTTAGATTCCAGAGGCAATCCTACAGTAGAAGTAGATGTAATAACAGATGAAGGGGCTTTAGGCCGGGCTGCAGTGCCCAGTGGGGCCAGTACTGGTATTCATGAAGCGGTTGAGTTACGGGATGGTGATAAGAAAAAATATGTTGGTAAAGGTGTATTGAAAGCAGTAACTAATGTAAATAAAGATATTGCTCCTGCATTACTCGGCTATGATGTGGCTGATCAGACTGGCATCGATGAAATGATGATCCAGTTGGATAGCACCCCTAATAAAGGAAAATTAGGAGCAAATGCAATTCTTGCAGTAAGTATGGCTGTTGCCAAAGCAGCAGCAGAAGAGGCCGCCTTACCCCTGTACCGTTATATCGGTGGTACTAACGCAAAAGTGATTCCCATTCCGATGATGAACATTCTGAACGGTGGCGCTCATGCAGATAACAAGATCGATTTCCAGGAATTTATGGTTATGCCGGTTGGTGCACCCAGTTTTAATGAGGGCTTACGCTGGGGGGTAGAAATTTTTCATGCCCTGAAAACAGTACTAAAGAAAAAAGGATACAGCACCAATGTGGGGGACGAAGGTGGATTTGCTCCAAATATTCAGAGTAACGAAGAAGCTATTGAAACCGTATTAACCGCTATTGACGCTGCAGGATATAAAGCCGGAACACAAATTAAAATTGCCATGGACGCTGCAAACAGCGAACTATGGGACAGCAAAAAGAAAAAATATGTGTTTCATAAAAGCAGTGGCAAAGAAATGAGTAGCGAACAATTAGCCAAATATTGGGAAAGCTGGGTGAAAAAATACCCCATTTGTAGTATTGAGGACGGAATGGCTGAAGATGACTGGGCCGGCTGGAAAATGCTGACAGAAGCTGTTGGTAAAAAATGTCAACTGGTGGGCGACGATCTGTTTGTCACTAATGTTACCCGTTTGCAGCAGGGTATTGACAAAGGCATTGGTAATGCCCTGCTGGTTAAAGTAAACCAGATCGGAACTGTTACAGAAACCATTAATGCCGTAACATTAGCACAACATAACGGCTATAATACCATTATGAGCCACCGCAGCGGAGAAACTGAAGATACCACCATTGCTGACCTAGCTGTAGCATTGAATTGTGGCCAGATAAAAACAGGGAGTGCATCAAGAACAGACCGCATGGCCAAGTATAATCAACTGTTAAGAATCGAAGAATTATTAGGCAGTTCGGCTGTATATCCGAAAGGAAAGATTAAATTTGGCAAATAGAAAAGAAGCCGGAAATCTGAAAGAAAACCGTTCAGCTTTCCGGCTTCATATAAGAACTCCGATATTATGAAACTACTAACCCATATCCCCTCCTGGATCAGAAACAAATATTTCATTTCTTTTGCTGCTTTTTGCGTTGTCGTCCTTTTTCTGGACAAAAATGACTTCTTTACTCAACTGGACCGCCGTAAAGAACTCAAAGAGTTGCAGCAAAATAAACAGTATTATACTACCCAAATAACTGCCGAACGAAAAGAATTAGAGGCACTTAAGAATAATCCGGCAATCTTGGAGAAATATGCCCGGGAAAAATACCTTATGAAACGGGATAATGAGGAGCTCTTTCTGGTATCGGAAAAACCCGATAAAGCAAAGAATTAGCGATTATCGCACAATAAGGCAACCCTGTCCCCGTTAATATCACGGACATTTATTCTATCTCAGCTACCAACGGACAACATCTAATTTCTGGACAAATTAATCGGTTTGCCAAATGACAAATTTTACGCCTGAGGATCTTTTACTGTATCTCTACAAAGAAACATCATCTAAACAAACAGCAGCCATTGAAAAGGCTTTGGAAAAAGACTGGACGCTTCGTGAAAAACTTAGTGTTTTAAAAGCTTCTATGCAACGTCTTGACAAGATCACTGAATCTCCCCGTACTGAAGTTGTACTGAATGTACTGAACCATGCGAGGGAACAGGCTGCACAGGAAGTTCAGTAAACCAGTTCCTCTGCTCAAACGTATTTAGCATTCGCCGTTGCGGATGCTTTTTTTATGCGTTCGACCCTGTGTTCGAATCCGCCTTCACCCTATCTTGCGGTATGACCCGCAAAGATCGATACAATTTTGTTATTAACTACTTTCAACTGCATGCCCCTGAAGCAGAAACAGAATTGTTATATGATAACCCTTATCAACTATTAGTGGCAGTTATTTTATCAGCGCAATGCACGGATAAACGGGTGAATATAACAACACCGGGTATTTTTAAAATCTACCCTACTGTTCAATCCTTATCAGAAGCCACTTTTGAAGAGTTATTCCCGCTGGTAAAAAGCATTTCTTATCCTAATAATAAAACAAAACATCTTATTGGGATGGCCAGGAAAGTGGTAAAAGAATTCAATGGAAACATACCCATGACAGTTGATGAATTGATACAACTTCCCGGTGTAGGGCGAAAAACAGCCAATGTGATTACTTCAGTTATAGATCAACAACCAAATATGGCAGTTGACACCCATGTTTTCCGGGTAAGTAAAAGAATAGGCCTTGTTCCGCAAACAGCTACTACTCCTTTAGCCGTGGAAAGAGAGCTGATAAAAAATATCCCTGAAGAACTGGTGCATAAAGCCCATCACTGGCTTATTCTTCATGGCAGGTATACTTGCCTGGCAAGGAATCCAAAATGTGATCAGTGTGGTATACAAAAGGCCTGCAGATATTACGTATTGGAAAAACGCTGAGTAAAAATTCATCCCTCAATCGTAAAAACTTATCCACGGAAGTTACATTTTAGCATAATACTTGCAACAGTTGGCGGACTATTAATTCTATGAAACGCCAACTTGTGAGAAAAACATCCCAGCTTATTACCCTTGTATTTCTACTAGTGACCTTAGGCATGAAGGCACAAGTTCCTCCCCAGCAATGGTCAAGACATTATGGAGGTGCTGATGTCGATATTCCCTACTCAATAAAATTTACTACTGATGGCGGCACTATCGTAGCCGGTTACACAGATTCAAGAGGTGGTGATGTAAATCCACAGCCCAACCGTGAATACTGGGACCTATGGGTATTAAAACTGGATCAATGCGGGAACATTCAATGGGAAAGATCATTTGGCGGTACGGGTTACGAAAGTGCAAGGGATATTTTGCAAACATCAGATGGAGGATATGTGGTACTGGGCGAAACCAATTCTACAGATGGAGGTGTAATAAACGGTTATGGCGGCACAAAAGATATCTGGCTGCTTAAACTATCTGCAGCTGGCAACATGGAATGGCAAAAAAGATATGGTGGTACAGGGCTTGATATCGGCAATCACATTGCTGCTTCAACAGATGGTGGTTTTCTGATTGCTGCTTCATCTTCTTCCAATGATGGTGACATAAGAGGCAATCATAGTACAGGCACCTACACCGATGGGGTGTTGATAAAAATAAATGCAGGAGGCGTGCTGCAGTGGAGCAGATGTTATGGCGGAAGCAAGAATGAAGAGTTGTTTGATATTGAAGTTATCAACGGAACAACATTCATTGCAGGATTTACAAATTCAGTTGATGGCGACATTCCTCCCAATCAGAAAAACTATGATGTCTGGTTATTAGCCATTGATGCCGGCGGAAACAAAATAATGAGCAAAATTTATGGTGGCTCTCAAAATGATGTGGCCTATTGTATGTCAAAGGGGGCTAATGGCTCATTGACACTTGCGGGTTACACAACCTCCACCGATGGAGATGTAAGCGGTGCCAAAGGAAGCCAGGATTATTGGATCATCAATGTGGATCAGCGGGGCCGGTTAAACTGGCAAAAAGTATTAGGAGGCACAGATGCTGAATATGCCAAAACAATAATTACAGACAGGGACAGTAGCTATATAATTGGCGGTGTTACCTATTCCGATGATGGTGATGTAACCGGTGCATTGGGTGAAGGTGATTTCTGGACTATTAAGCTAAGTCCCGCTGGTGATGTATTATGGAAAAGAAATTGGGGTGGCAGTGATAATGACCATTTGCGATTCATGATAAGAAATCCTGTAAGAAACGAATACTATTTAGCAGGGGATTCAGAGTCAGGTGATGGCGATTTCAATAATGCACAGGGTGATGCAGACTTTGCAGTTATAAAACTAAAGATACCAGAGATCCTTTCCCGGGATTCTGCCGTTTGTAATATAAATAGCTTTACTCCCTTTCAGGACACGATACCCGACATATGCGGCTATGATTCTGCTTTTGTACGGTACATTCCAGTGCCGCTCAGCGGACCATTTGATAGTATAAGAACATCAGATACTATATTTATCGGGCAAAGTGTTACACTTCATGCTAATGGTAACGGAACCATTACCTGGAATTCTCATTCTACGTTGAGTTGCACCAGTTGTACAGATCCCGTTGCTTCACCACAAGCTACTACCATTTACACAGCTATTAATCGTTCTCCTGATGGTTGCCAGGTTTCAGACCAGTTTACAGTAGTGGTACTGAACGATGCGCTGGTTAATATACCTACCGGTTTTACCCCTAATGGCGACGGGTTAAATGATTATTTCGGCCCATTGGGGAAAGTGCCGGACAGTTACCGCCTTCAGGTATTCAACCGCAATGGAGAAGTAGTATTCAGAAGTTCAGCTATCAATCAGCGGTGGGATGGCAGATTCAAAGGAATTATACAACCATCAAGTGTTTTCATATACCTGGTGGATTATAAAGACATACAAAATAAACCACATCAGCAAAAAGGAACTTTTGTTTTAATCAGGTAAACAAAATATCACTGTAAAACTTTACTTATGGACAGGAGAGATTTTTTTAAACGGGCCAGAAAAAAATATTCAACAGCAAAAGCAGGACAGTCCGGTGCCCGGCTTTTTGCCGGTCTGACGCCATACAACGGAAACTGGACAGTCAATGAAGTAGCGCACCTGCTGAAACGTACTATGTTCGGAGCCAGGAAAACTGACATTGATTATTTTTTGTCCTTATCTCCCGGTGCCGCAGTGGATGAATTACTTAACAATGTAACGGTACCAAGTCCCCCGGTAAGAGATTATGGATTACTGGAAGATGAAGGGGTATTTTATGATGACCTTGGTGTAGCCATTGGGCAAACCTGGGTGAATGATCCTAACACTGCCAGCCATCCCGATGTGCGGGGCCAAATCAATAGCCGCCGGGTAAGCAGCCTGAAAAAATGGTGGTCGGGTCTTATTATTAATCAGAACAGAAGTATACAGGAAAAAATGGTACTGTTCTGGCATCATCATTTTTCCATACAGGAGTCAGAAGTGAGTAATGCACAAATTTTATACAGGCATCATAATTTACTAAGAACTAATGCCCTTGGCAATTTCAAAACACTGGTACGGGAGGTAACCATCGATCCTGCGATGTTGATACACCTCAACGGCTACCTTAATTCCATGCAGGCCCCGGACGAGAACTATGCGAGAGAATTGCAGGAGTTATTCGCAGTAGGTAAAGGAGATGATTCATTATACACTGAAGATGATGTAATAGCCGCAGCCAGGGTTTTAACAGGATGGCGCATCAATGATAACCCATTGGGTTCTTATCTGGATACAGGGGCACACGACACAGGCTCAAAAACATTTTCTGCATTTTATAATAATACTACTATCAATGGCAGTACTGATCCTGACATGGAGCTGGATGCATTGATTGACATGATTTTTAACACGACTGAAGCAGCAAGATTCATTTGCCGCAAGTTGTATAAATGGTTTGTTTATTATGAAATAGATGATGCTACCGAAGCAGATGTTATTATTCCGATGGCCCAGGTGTTGCAAAGTAATAACTATGATATAAGGCCAGCCCTGTCTATACTTTTCAAAAGTGAACATTTCTACGATGTATTGAACCAGGCTTGTTATATCAAAAACCCGTTTGATATAATTGTAGGTACCCTGCGGGAGTTTAATGTAAATTTCCCTGCTTATACTGATTATTCAACTGGTTATCCTTTGTTCAATTCGATTTACCAGAATGCGGCAGAGATGCAGCAAGAGTTATTTCAGCCACCCGATGTATCAGGATGGCCTTCTTACTACCAGGAACCGATGCATTATGAATTGTGGGTAAACAGTAACTCACTACCCAAAAGGGCTGACTTCACTGATGCATTGGTAAATGACGCTGTAATTGATGTAAGGGCATTTGCCGGCTATTCATCTAACCCGTCAGATCCAAATCAATTAATTGATGATGTTACAGCATTGCTGCTCCGCTATCCCTTATCGGCTAATTCTAAAACCTATGTAAAGACACATTTTTTGACCAATAACACGACGGACGATACGATCTGGACCAATGCCTGGAACAGCAACAATAATACCGTGATAAACACCTCCCTGAGAGAGATGTTCAAATTCCTGATGAACCTGCCGGAGTTTCATTTATGTTAATGATCAACCGGCAATAGCAGCATTAATTTAAACTATGTTAAAAACCAGAGTATGAACAGGAGAAAATTTTTACGCAATACCGTACCCGTGGCAGTTACTATGCCAGCATTATTAAATGGCTTTTCATTTACTGCCCAGGGTGCAGAGAGTGACCTGGCAAGATTGCTCGAACAAACATTGACAGATACTGACCATGTGTTTGTACTTGTTCAGTTATCCGGTGGCAATGATGGACTGAACATGGTGATCCCACTAGATGTATATGGTAACTACTATAATGCAAGGACCAATGTTGCTATTCCACAAAGCCAGGTATTGCGACTGGATGGTACTGATAAATCCGGCCTGCATCCTGCCATGACAGCGATGCAGAATATGTTTAATGATGGTAAAATGAATATTGTACAATCAGTAGGCTACGAAAATCCCAATTTCTCACACTTCAGGGCAACTGATATATGGAACAGCGGCGATACAAGAACGGATCGCCGTCAAAGAGTAAGAACAGGTTGGATGGGCCGCTACCTGGAAAGTGAGTACCCTGGTTATCCAGATGCATATCCTGATGCAACCATGCCTGATCCGCTGGCTATACAGATCAGCAACTTTCCAACCCTGATGATGCAGGGTTCTATTTACTCCATGGGCTTATCTATTACAAACCCTGAAAAGATCTATACGTTTGATAATCCGTTTTCTGATTATCCGCTCAACGCTCCACCAGCTAACAAAGAATTGAAGTTTCTCCGTGTGGTTTCCGAAAAAACCAAAATATACTCTGATATTATCCGGGCAGCATACCAAAGGGCCGCTACAATGGCAACTTACCCCACTGATAATGGGTTGGCAGAACAATTAAAGATCGTTGCCCGTTTGATAAAAGGTGGTTTGAAAACAAGGGTATATACCGTTACCATGGGAGGGTTTGATACACATAAAAGGCAGGTAAATGCCAGCGATACAACAACAGGTTTTCATGCCAAACTAATGAAAGATCTTTCTTCAGGTATCAGCGCCTTTCAGCAAGACCTGGAACTGATGGGACTGGACGACCGTGTGATGGGAATGACTTATTCTGAATTTGGCCGCCGGATCAAATCAAATGCCAGCCTTGGTACTGATCATGGTGCTGCTGCCCCATTGATCATGTTTGGCAAACATGCCAAAAAAGGGATACTAGGAAATAGCCCCGATATACCGGCTGATATACAGGTGGTAAACAATATTCCATTCCAATATGACTTCAGAAGTGTGTATGCATCTGTCATGGAGCAGTGGTTTTGTGTCAAACAACCGGCTTTAAATACTATAATGCTGCAAAACTACCAGTCTTTACCATTGATCACCGGGCCATGTGGTGTACCAGATGATCCCGATGATACTAATAACAATTCAAACAACCTGTTGCTGAAGATGTGGCCTAATCCTTACACTGTTTCTGCTACTATCCAGTTCTCTACCACTGGTGGACATACGATGATACAACAGATAGATGCATTAGGCAGGGTAATAAAGGTATTGACTAACCAGGAGTATTCAGCCGGTACTTACAACGTTGACATTTATAATGACGGATTGGCCTCCGGGGTTTACTTTATCCGGTTACAAAACAAATCGCTTCAAAAAGTGATAAGTGTGATGAAGATGCCGTAAAGCGTTTAATCCGAATCAGTTAGTCTAAAGGACATTTGTATTGATTTCCTTCAGACAGGTCATATCATTACAATAAATTATCAGAAGGAAAACAATAATTTAAACTTTGTTAATACCCATAATTCAATACATTTACTTTCCTTTTTTCTTACCCTCAAAGAATACATAACCATATCCTCTGGCAAAGCCTTTTTAGCATAAAAAAAGAAAATTTGTTTGAGGATGAGGAAATTTCACCTGGCTGGAGTGCTTTGCTTTTTTTTAGTGTGTCAATCCGTAAAGGGGCAGTACTACTTTTTCAACGACAAATACTATGACAATGATGTAGTAATTGAGCTTGGTGGCTCATTTGGCATCATGAATGCGTTTACCGACCTGGGAGGTAAAAAAGGTATTGGTAAGAATTTTATTAAAGACCTAAACTGGAAAAATTCAAAACCCGGTTTCGGACTTCATGTAATTGCTACCTACAGAAGTGTGATTGGCCTTCGGCTACAGGGAACATTTGGACAAGTAGTTTCATATGACAGCATTTTAAAAGATGTAAAAGAAACCACTTTTGGCAGGTATGAGCGAAACCTCAGCTTCAAAAGCAGGATAACAGATATCCAACTTGGGATAGAAGTTCATCCGCTTTTCTTCAAAAATTATTACAATAGAGATGAGGAGCCACCATTCCTGTCTCCCTATATTGTAGCAGGTGTTGGTTATTTCTCATTTGATCCCCAGGCAAATCTTAATGGTCAATGGTACTCCCTGCAACCATTAAGTACCGAAGGACAAGGTTTTGCAGAGTATCCTGACAGGAAACCCTACAAACTCAACCAGTTGAACCTGGCTGCAGGCTTGGGTGTAAAATATGAAGTAACTTCTCTTATTAATGCCAGGCTGGAAGTAAACCATCGTTTTCTAATGACAGATTACCTGGATGACGTAAGCGAAGACAGCTATATTGATCCGGCTTTATTCAACAACTATCTTTCTGCCGGCAGGGCTGCTATTGCACAGCAACTATTTGACAGAAGAGCTGAAGTTGATCCCGGGCATATTACCAATCCCGCCTACCATCGGGGAGATCCAAAGGATAAAGATGCTTTCTTTACTATTGAGCTAAAAGTGGGTGTAACATTGGGCAGACAGCGGAGGTAGACTCTCTGCTTTGATATTTCACTTAGCTGAATATCTTCCTCGCTTTCGTAATTAATTGGCATTTAGAGCATTCATCCGCACTTTGTTTCTTTAATTAGACCAGGACCCGGCAGGCTGTAACAAAACAGATCATATTTATTAGCTTTACAGTACCTGATACCAAAAGTCCGTGCCAGCTATACAACCAACTAAACAACCAGTTTATGCTAGGCGGCACACCAAATCTTTCTGAACCTGTTTTTAATAGTCACTTATCATTCAGACCGCTTGTAAATGCCCTGAAGAAAAATATTGCAGAGGGTAATCCCGGCATGCTGAAGCTGTACGGCAATGTGGTCAGGGAATTTGAATCTCATCCGGAATTACTACAGAATATAACAGACCTTAATGTTTTACACCCTTATAGTGAGTTGATTGAAGAACTTCTGTCTGCTGTTTTCCCGCCCACTACTGCCAATTACATGTACGGCATCTCTTTCCCATTTAAAAACCAGGCTGTTTACGCTTCTCCTTTATTTAAAAGCACCCTGGTAAAAAAGGATAGCAATGAAATTGTAATAAGAGACGATTCTGCTTCTACACTCAATATTGAAAAACTGCATTTCGCCTATGGTTTGATTCTTAAAAAATACCTGGGGTATACCAGTTCCGAAACCTCTAAATCGGTTTATCCATATACAGATGAGAAAACCGGTCTTGCCAGGTACATGGAACTCCGGCTGGACGGTCGCTTTATTGATGTAAGACCTGTTGATGAGATGCCAGCTATGCCAAAAAGTATTTTGGATTACACGAATAACCGCCTGTTGACCATTGAAGAACTGATGCAGCAGATTCCACTCGAAAAGTTTGTTTTCGAAGGATTAACAGTTATGAGGATCAATGATATTACAGAACAAGCTGTGATAGCTGAAATGAAGAATAAGCTACTTGATTTTAGTGCTGTTTCAGATACTACAGCCTACACCGAACTGGAAAGACATATTCAAAACCTGATAGGGTTAAAGGATGTGACTATTGGCCTTACTCCTTTCTTTAAAATAAACGGACATTACGTTTATTCGGACCTCCACAATAGTAATAGTCTTTTATTCCGGCATCTGAACAGTATTTCGGAAAAAGAAGAAATAAGTGACTATTGCAAATTACTCTTCCGTGATAATCACCAGCCGGTTTTGTATGAAACGCTGAATGAAGAAATTCTTGGTGAGGTTCAATGCCTGGCATATTATAATAAAGCTGGCAGTCGTAGCATTATTATATGCCCCCTGAAACAACGGAATGATTTATTGGGTATGCTGGAGATCAGTTCCAGGGAACCAGGATACCTGAAACCTGAGCATATCAGTAAAATAGAAGCCGCATTACCATTGTTTACACTCAGTCTGGAAAAAAGCCTGGAACAACTGAATAACCAGATTGACCGGATGATAAAGAAAAAATTTACGGCGGTGCAGCCAGCTGTTGAATGGAAATTCACAGAAGCTTCACTGAATCATATTGTAAATCTGCATGAGAAAAAAGATGCGGGCATAGAACGCATCGTTTTCGAAGATGTATTCCCCCTGTATGGGGCCATAGATATACGAGGTTCATCAACAGCCCGTTCCCAGTCTATTCAACTGGATATACTGGAGCAATTGGAGCTGGCCAGGAAAGTAGTAAGAAAAGCCCAGTCCGCTATGTCTTTCCCTTTATTGCAGGAAATCGAATTCAAGATAGACAGGCATATTGCTGCAGCTTCTGACATACTGCAATCAGAAGAAGAATTAAATGTGTATGATTTTTTACAGGGACAGGTAATTTCGGTTTTTAATCACTTACGTCACACAGAACCTGCAGTAAAACATGAGATAGAGGAATATTTTTCTTCCCTCGATCCGCAATTAGGTATGTTATACAAACACCGAAAGGATTACGAGAACAGTGTGTCAATGATCAACGATACATTGGCCAGGTTTATAGATAAAGAACAAGCTGCTGCCCAAAAAGTATATCCTCATTATTTTGAAAGATATATTACTGATGGACTTGAGTTCAACATTTTTATTGGCCAGGCTATAAGCCCAAGAAAAAAGTTTGATGAAATATACCTGCGGAATATGAAAATGTGGCAGCTCACTGTTATTACTAAAGCAGCCAGGGTAACCCACAAACTGGAGAGCGAACTAAACCATGTACTGCGTACTACCCAGCTTATCCTTGCACACAGTCAACCCCTGTCGATCAGCTTCCGTACCGAGGAGCGAAAATTTGATGTGGATGGAACTTATAATACCCGCTACGAAATTGTGAAAAAAAGAATTGATAAGGTACGTATTAAAGACACCACCGAACGCCTTACACAGCCGGGCAAGATAGCTATAGTGTATTCACAGGCAAAAGATGCCAATGAATACATTGAATACATTGAGTTCCTGCAAAGTAAAGGCTTATTAAAACCAACCATCGAAAAACATGACCTGGAAGAGTTACAGGGTGTGATAGGTTTAAAAGCTTTGCGGGTGGATGTATTATTCGAGAACGAAACGGCTGAAATTAAGTCGCCTCCACTTTCAACCGTTACTGACGAACAGTTGCTGAAAGGAAAATGATATTGCTGATCCCCACAGATCCGGCAACATAAAGCAACAAATTAGCAACTGACCTTATAACAACAGGGTCTTTTCAATTGAAAAGACCCTGTTGTTAATTTAATGATTTATATAATTTAAAATCTCCAGCCCAGTGTTACTAATGGCAGTTTATCTTCTTCTGACATTGTATAAACAAAGGATAATAATATCCGGCGCAACGGTGAAACCCATAAGCCCAGGCCATATCCTGAGGCCCACTTTTCAATAAAATCATTTTTCAGCCAAACCCTGCCAACATCATAATAGGCTCCTATACCAATTGATCCCGGGAAAAGATAGGTTTTAAAATCAGCAATTTTAAAGCGTAATTCTGTTTGATTAAAAAATTTCGATTTACCCGCAAATCTTTGCTGACGATACCCTCTCAGGTTATCTTCATTACCCAGGTATTGGGCCTGGAAAAACTCAAATCCATCTCCCAGGTTTACACCACCGCCCACCCGGTTAGCCAATACCAATCGTCCCGATGAAGGAAGTAAATTGAAATAAAAAGTAAAACTGCTGTTCAATTGTGTCACATTATCGTAGCTATTATCGTTCAATCCATCCAGGTAACGGACACTGCTCACCCAGTTAATTCCCCTATCAGGCAGTACTTTACTGTTCCTTGTATCAACAATAAAAGAAAATAATCCTCCAAAATAGCTCTGCCTTTTGAACACCTTAGCCGGGTCCAGACCGATAGCCGCTGTATTCAATACAATATTCCTTTGCTGATTCAGCTTGTCATCAGCTTCCATATGATACATCTGGAAAGTGGGACCAAACAAAAAAGATACTTTATCGGAGAACCGGTGACGGAACTGGATATTAAAATCTCCAAGATCATATCTGGCACGATAGAACCTGAATTTACCCGGTTGCGTCTTATCGTATACTGAATTCATACCATAACCAAAGAAGTTGGTAGTGGTGAAAGGACCTTTGTAATCAAAATCCATCACCAGGTCTGTGTTATTACCCATTATACCAATAAACTCGTTGTTGTACCGGATATTTACAGCTTTAGTGGAAAAAGCATACTTACCCGAAAACTGGTGCAATGACTTGTAAGGATTTTTTCTGAATCCATGGCGGATGAACTTGAAAGTTGGTCCAAGTGATATACCATCGTCAGGATTAAATCCTATTGTACCAAAAAAAGATTGATAAGGATACTTATAATATATCCTTTCAAAAGAATTAACGATGGTATCATTAGCCATCCTGTTTTTAAACGGCCCTTTTACTGTATTGCCTCCATTTAATTTATCATATAAAAGAATACCCCGCTGAGATTTTGCTGTATTATCAAATACATCACCGCCTCCGCCCCCTATCAACCGTAATTTGATCTTATCATTACTTCCATTTATCTGAAATCTGTCCTCTCCATCCATACCATATAACCTGACTTCTTTTGTAACAGCAGGATCAAATTTCCTTTCATACATCTTAACCGATTGTTGTCCATCTTTATCGATCTTATACACCTGAACCAGTAAAGAGCCATCCTCATTCCTCTTAATATCAAATAATTCTTTTTTATCGCTTCCCGTTACATTAACGATCTCTGAAATAAAACGATGATACTCCATCACCTCAGCTGCCAGGAATTTTCGTCTGTCTTTAAGCGTTTGTGCAATTTTATTTGCAGAAATACCTCTTATTTCAGCTGGCTGTTGTGCCATTGCCCTGTCAATCACTTCGTCTGTCATTTGAGAAATAAATTTGTCAACGGCCTGCTTCCAGTCCTGTTCAGTTAACTGGTTCAGAAAAAACCGATCGAGGTTCCTGGCTGCAAAATTAAACCTGCCTATATTGTTTGCTTCCGCTTTAAAGCCTTCTAATTGAGGAACCAGCGACCTTTTTCTTACAAGTGATGGCAAAACTCCCTGGTTGATATAAAAAGCCTGGTCACGGTCTTTAGCTATCGGAAAAAATTGTTTTCCTTTTCCATCATTGATATCATTGGCCCCCCACAGCCACTGGCCTTCATGCCTGTCAAGATCCATAACAAACATGTCGAGTATCCTGATCTTTAATAAGGAAAGCTGATCAACTGTGTTATCATTATCTTTTTCCAGTTTTTCTGCCACTTCATCTGTGTCATATACTTTCTTAATACCAGCGGGTTCCCTTTCTTCCAGCGTAGCCAGCATATTAGAGAAGTCCTTACGATGTTCTCCCAGCCTCGGGTCATCTCCGACATATACAAGCTTTACTTTTCCATACGGAATACCGGCCGCCTCTGCCAGTGGAATAACTGATAAAGAAGCATAAGGATAAGAAGCAGAAACACCGTCAGAAACAAGGTCAGCTGCCGCTTCACTTTGCAGATCACCGGGCAGTGTTTTTTCAGTAATAAATTTTTGAATAGACCGAAGGACATACTGCCGGCCATCAGGACCTTCCAGCCGAAGTGATTTGGTTTGCTTTCCTCCTCCTCTTTTAACAGGGGTAAGCCCACCACCTTCAGTAGCAAGGTTTAGTACTGGTGCCTTTACAGGGGTGTTCCATTCCTTTCGGTAATTAGCGCCCATCCAGAATATGCGTCCTCCGCTGGTGCTGAATGTTGATGCCTTTGCGGCGGTAGAATCAGTGGCTTTTTGTGCTGAACAATAATGTAGCGGCACGAAAAAGCATGCAAATAGTAGCAGTTTCGTTGGTCTCATGGTTGCAGTTTTTGATGGTTTGTTTTGAGGTTGGGGACCTTAAGTTCTGATTGTAAAAGATACACTTTTTTAAATAATGGATAAAATATTAATACATATCAGCAGGAAAAGCAGAATCTGTGGGTTCTGCCCTTTTCTGGCTACCTGACTGGTTAGAAATCACAGGCTTGGCCATTTTTTGCAAATTCCCTGTTAATGAGGACAAAGTTTTATGTAAATTGAAAACTTTATTTGAGCAGGTTACGTTATATCGGGGCAGCCTATGCTATCCGGCCTTACCGGCTTTCACCAGTACCGTCATTTGCCATGATAATTTATACTTTAATCAAGATCAGTTTATCGGGTGCTTAGAAAAATATATACCGCCTTTATTGGATTGTTGCTACCCTTGCTGAACCTGTCGCTGTGTGCCCAAACAGATACTATAGCTCAGCGAATTATATTAATTGGCGATGCTGGTCAGCTGACCAATGGCAAACACCCGGTCGTAGATGCAGTAAAGAAAAATATTACCCTTGATAATAAGACCACTATCTTATTCCTGGGTGATAATCTTTATAAAACGGGACTGCCGGATGACCAATATGCCCTTCAGTATACAAGAGGGAAAGCAATTCTCGATTCACAGGTTTCTATAGCTGATGGTACTCCGGCAAAAGTCTATATGATACCTGGTAACCATGATTGGGACAATGGACGCCGGGGTGGTCTAGATGCTATCATAAGGCAGCAACTCTATATTGAATTTTTACAGAAACCCAATGTGGACTTTTTCCCTAAAGACGGTTGCCCCGGACCAAAAGAAATACTTATTGGTAACGACATTGCTCTTATTCTGTTCGACAGCCAATGGTGGCTGCATCCTTATGATAAACCTGAAATAGAATCCGACTGCTCCTGCAAAACAAAAGAAGAATTAGTAACCCAGATAGCCGATATAGCAGCCCGCAACGCCAAAAAACTAATTATTCTCGCTTGTCATCATCCTTTTAAAAGCAACGGGATGCACGGCGGGTATTATACTATCAAACAGCATATCTTCCCCCTTACTGATATAAAAAAGAACCTGTACATTCCATTGCCAGTTATTGGTTCTATTTACCCGATTGCCCGAAGCGTTTTTGGCACACCGCAGGATACTAAACACCCCAATTACGCTAACATGATTGACCAGGTGTCGGACGCCATTAAACCCCTTTCCAAAAATATCGTATTCGTATCAGGACATGATCATAACCTACAGCTGATAAAAGAAAATAATTATAACTATATCGTCAGCGGTGGCGGTTGCAAACAAAACCGTACTTCTCAAAACAAGAATAGTTTTTTTAATTCCACCTCAGAAGGTTTTGCTGTAATGGAGATATCTACTACTAAGAATGTTTATATCTCATTCTATACTGTATCAGATTCTGTAACAAAGAAATACAATGAACCGTTATTAAACTTCTCTGCTATAACGGAAAACCCTGAAGGTGAAATTAAACTTACCAGCGATGAACTTAGTAAAGACAAAGTGATAAGACCGGCAAGTAAGAATTTTCCAGTTGCAACCGGACTTAAGAAATTTATAATCGGGAATAACTATCGTACTGAATGGTCAACCCCGGTAGAGATGAAGGTCTTCAAGATCAGTGAAGAAAAAGGAGGTCTTTCCATAATAAGCCTTGGCGGAGGAAAACAAACACAATCATTGCGGCTGAGAGATAAAAATGGAAAAGACTGGATGCTGCGGACAGTGGATAAACTGGCAACAAGGGCCATTCCCAAAAACCTGAGAGGAACTTTTGCAGAAGACATCGCACTGGAGTTAAATTCCGCATCTTATCCGTATGCGCCATTAATTATTCCCCCATTAGCAGATGCTTTAGATATTGCTGCCCCACATCCTAAACTCTTTTTTGTTCCGGACGATCCTGCTTTCGGTGTTTACAGAACAACTTTCGCTAATAAAGTTTGCATGCTGGAAGAAAGAAATGCCGTAAATGACAGCCTGGAGATGAAATTGATCAGGCAGCTCTTTCACCAGGCGCCTAAAGAAATAAATCTTTCCAAGGAAACGGATGAAACTAAAACAACGGCGAAGTTTTTTGACAAGATGCTTGAAGAAAACGATCACCGCCCTATACAGGAGGAAGTATTAAAAGCGAGACTGCTTGATATAGTAGTGGGTGATTTTGACCGTCATCTTGATCAATGGAGATGGGGAAGTGTGGACACTGGTAAAGGCAAGATTTATTATCCTATTCCCCGTGACCGGGACCAGGCCTATTTCTATTCTGATGGCTTTTTGCTAAAAGGATTAAGCCGCAGAGCCCTGCCTTTTCTGAAAGGATTCAGGCATGATATTCCTAAAATCGACTGGCTGGGGTATAGTGCAAAAGATTTTGATCGTCTTTTCCTTACTGACCTGGATGCCGATGAATGGAAAACTATTATAACAGAAACAGGTCAGAAACTTACCGATTCTGTTATCCGCAAATCAATAAATGAATTACCGCCTGAAATTGCCCGGATCAGCGGAAACACTATTGCTGAAAAAATGATCAGCCGCCGCAACCTTCTTTCCACAGAAGGAATGAGGTATTATCATTTCATTTCCAAAAAAGTAAATATCCTTGGCAGCAATAAGAAAGAATATTTTAAGGTCAGCAATTATGGCAATGGCCTGCAGGTAAAAGTATATGCAAGAACAAAGAAGAGTGATACCAGCTTTGTGATGTACAGCCGGGTGTTTGATCCTTCTGTAACAAAAGAAATAAGACTATACGGACTGCATGATGATGACCTGTTTGAAATTGAAGAAAATGCCGAATCAAGAATTAAGATCCGTATCATAGGTGGAAAAGGATATGACACCTTTGATATAAAAGGACATGTAGAAACCTTACTATATGACCTTAGGGATGGCGGAAACCATATCAAAAACAAAAGCCATGCAAAAAACCGTTTTTCCAATGACGCTCCTGTGAATGATAAAGACATATTTGGTTTCAACTATAATACAACCCGTTTTCCACAGCTGCATTTTGGTCAAAACACTGATGATGGATTTTGGATCGGATCTGCTTTTTCAAAAAGAACTTATGGTTTCAGGAACCTGCCTTATGCAACTGATCAAAGATTTTCAGTATCGTATGCAGTTACCCGAAAGGCATGGCAGTTTAATTATACCGGAGAGTTTAATCATATCTCCCGGAAAACTGACCTGATAGTTAATATCAATTATTCCTCGCCGGCAATAAGAAATTTTTTTGGCCTGGGTAATAACTCCGGGATTGATCTCTCAAAAACAAAGGACTTTTATCAAAGCAGGTTTAAACAGTTTGAAGCAACTGCTTTACTGAGAAAAAGATTTTTTGAAAAACTGCATCTTTTTGCCGGCCCTTATTTTTTTAGCTACCGGAACGATATTACAGACAACAGGAATAATTTCTTTGGTAAACCATCTCAAAATGGGCTTGATTCAATCACTATTTATAGTAAAAAAGATTACCTGGGCGCTAAGTTTATGATGCTGGTGGATAACCGTAATAATGATTTGTTCCCCACCCGAGGTATGCACTGGAAAACTGAATTAGTTTCTGCAACAGGGCTTAAAAAAGGCAATCACAACTACACTGCCTTTACGTCTGATATGTCCGTGTATGCCAGTTTTACTGATCCGGCAAAATTTGTGGCCGTAGTAAAATTTGGCGGCGGACATATTTTCAGTAAAAACTATGAATATTTTCAGGCTCTTACGCTTGGCTCGGGTAATAACCTCTATGGTTTTAGAAAAAACAGGTTTGCAGGCACTTCTTCTTTATACAGTGGTCTTGAGTTGAGGATAAAACTCTTTGGTATGAGTTCCAATGTACTGCCTGGCCAGGTTGGATTAACCGCTTTCTATGATGCCGGCAGGGTCTGGCTTCCGGGTGAACGTTCTTCCCGCTGGCATGGAGGATATGGTGGCGGCCTTTATTTCATGCCATTTAATCTCTTCGTTATATCGGCCAATGCCGGATTTTCTGAAAAAGAAAGGGTCTTTAACTTTACTCTGGCCAAGCGCATCAATTATTCTTACTAATATCGGGCTTTTGGCATGAAATCAGTCAAAACAATACACGGCGGCAATAAGATCATTGCCGGATCAGTTATCTCTTCCACTGTATTACTATCCTTCATTTTTTCTTCTGTATTCTTTAATAATGAACCGTCTATTGACAAGGAAGCTTTTGCAGCTATTTCACCTTATATCGCTTCGGGTACTACCCGGGTAATGACTTTTATTTCCTTTCTGGGTAAACACAGTTTTCTTATACCGGCAAACCTGCTGTTGATTCTGGTGTTTATGTTGCTAAAGAAAAAATGGATGGCGGTAAGGGTGGTACTTATTTCTTTAAGCAGCCTTGGATTAATGTCTTTATTAAAAAACCTGCTGAAGCGGCAACGTCCGCCCGATCCTCTTATTGAAGGTATTACCAATTTTAGCTTTCCCAGCGGGCATGCTTTTATGAGCATGGCTTTTTACGGATTACTGATCTGGTTTACGATAGTAAGTAGTAAAAACAAATGGCAAAAGAATTCTATCATTATTTTCCTTTCAGCATTGATCCTTGCTATTAGCTTCAGTCGTATTTACCTGCGGGTCCATTATGCTACTGATGTAGTGGCCGGTCTCTTAATTGGTTTTTTATGGCTTATAGCCTGCCTGTTTATTATTCAGAAAATAGAATCACGGTTTATAAACAAATCGTAGGATAGTAGCTTTCCCTGTTACTCCTTCATTGGAAATATACATATCACCATTAGATTTAAAAGTAAGTCCTTCCGGCTGAGGAAATAGTTTTTTGCCAAGTTCTGTAACAGTTTCTACTTTGCCATTAAGACCGGCTATTGCCAGTTGGTTACTGGCAGAAGAAACAATAAACAGTTTTTTTAATACAGGGTGTATAGCTGCTGCTGAAGGCTGAAATTTTGATGTTTTGTGAGGAGAAAGGTTTCTCACTTCATCCGCATCAATAGTATACAGCGGGCTGTTATCAAATCCTGTTGAATCCAGGTAAAAAGCAAAAGTACTTACTGATGATTTATTATCCATTTCACAGTTTTTGCAGATAAGCACCAATGCGTTACGGGCAGGGTCGTAGTACATGGCTTCAAAATCATTGGTGCCGGTAATACCAAGTTTACCTATCTCGTGTCCGTACACTTTCCCGGTGCTGTCCTTAATAACTTTTGTAATCATTCCGTCACTTCGCAAAACATATGGCACACTGTTTACCAAAACCACATCTTCATAGTCTCCTTTATTCCCAAAAGTATATTCAGCTTTTATGGCCTTACTCTCTTTATCCAAATAGTATATTTTTCCTGCTTCATCATAATGGGCCACAAATTCATCTTTCCTGTTATCCCAGGCAAGGCCGGATATTTCCCTGAGCTTTAAATCTAATTTGTGAGTGAATACTTCTGAAAAATTATAATGCGGCGGCGATTTTATTATACGGGGTTTTTTCCCTTTACAAGCAGATTGCGATATGCCAATCAATAAAGCCAGGAAAGAGAATAGGAACGATAAATTAAAAAATCTCATTCTTTTAATTTTTATTAAATTTATTAAAAGTTATCTGTATAACACGATGGAAAATCAGGCTGCTCTTCTGAAGGATGCCCAGGACTTTGCTTCCAACCTTATTACGACCAGGGTTGGCAAATCTGTTACATTTCATACGCTTCAGCACACCCGGGAAGTAGTGGCCGCCTGTGAAAAGATAGCGGAAAATGTACAGTTGCCTGAAGAAGATAAGCTGGCACTATATATATCCGCCTGGTTTCATGATACTGGCTATAGCGCCGGGCAGGCAAAAGATCATGAAATTGTAAGTGTGCAGCATGCCGTTGATTTCCTGAATGCACATGGTATAACCGGAGGGTTGATTAATAAAGTCACGGGATGTATCGTTGCTACCCGCATGCCCCAAAATCCTTTGACCCTGATTGAACAGATCATCTGTGATGCCGACCTGTTTCATTTAGGAGCAGATAATTTCAAAGAAAAAAGCAGGTTGCTAAGAGAAGAGTTAAAAGGATTTGGTGGTGAAGACCTTTCTAAAAAAGAATGGCGGCAGAACAATATCGCTTTTCTGGAAGCACATAAATATTTCACTCCCTATGGACAAAAAAACCTGCAACCCGTAAAAGAAAAGTACCTGGTTGAATTAAAAGAAAAAAAACCAGCAGATATGGCTAAACCTGAAAAAAAGGAAAAAGAAAAAAAATCCAAAGAGCCAGAACTAAATGAACAGGCTGCAGCGGATGCCAAAGCAAAAAAGGCAAAAGAAAATCAAACCGAAAGGGGTATCAATACGGTATTCCGTATTATGGCGCAAACACAAAATAACCTGAGCCAGATGGCCGATTCAAAAGCCAATATACTCATCTCTGTGAATGCGATCATACTCTCTATTGTTATTTCCTCACTTTTTACAGAGCTTCAAAAAAATCCGAATCTGAAGATACCCGTTATGTTATTGGTTACCCTTTGTGTGGTGGTAATTGTTTTTGCAATCCTGGCTACCCGGCCCAATGTCAACCACGGCACTTTTACGCAGGATGATATCCATAATAAAAAGACCAATCTGTTATTTTTCGGCAATTTCTATAAAATGAGCTTGCAGGATTATGACTGGGCCATGCTGGAAATGCTGAACGATAAGAATTATCTGTACGGCAGTATTGTGAAGGATAATTATTTCTTAGGTGTTGTACTGGCAAAAAAATACAAGCTGCTGCGTATTGCCTATAATATTTTTATGTATGGCCTTATTATTACTATGATCGCATTTGCCATAGCAGGTATGATTCCGGAAGCAGGTGAAGTATACACTCCCGGTTAATAGCAGTATGCACTGAATAAATAACTTTTTTACAATAATGGGAACTAGTGGTTCCCATTATTTTTTTGGCAGGTACGCTATCAATTCAATCTCAAGCCTTGCATCAGCCATAAATAATCTTGGTATCTGTACCCAGGTAGCTGCCGGAAAATCGTTCTTATAATATGCTTTCCGCACATCATTATATCTTTTCATTGCTTCTATATCTGTAGTGTACAGGTTTTCCTTTACCACATTCTGAAAAGTAGCTCCATAGTTTTTCAGTGTTCTCTCCAGTGCGTCATACACTCTTTTTATCCCTTCCGGGTTTACGTCTCTTGCCACCGTACCGGATATGTAAATGACATTATCCACTTTTATGGCCTGTGCATAACCGGCAGTAGTGTCTTGTGTACCATTGCCCCAGTTGTATTTTTCCTTTTGGATAGTATTTTCCTGTGCCTGCATGACGCATACCAATACCAGTTGG
>Ga0116144_10001000_pt1 | contig 35877 bp, 30 predicted proteins | sample AD_UKC035_MetaG_FD_89746 | JGI IMG/M metagenome (GOLD analysis project Ga0116144, IMG submission 89746) | Active sludge microbial communities of municipal wastewater-treating anaerobic digesters from USA - AD_UKC035_MetaG | ecosystem: Engineered > Bioreactor > Anaerobic > Digestate | place: USA...
CGACCGACCCGACAACGTGCAACGCCTGCAGATGGGCGTGTTTCCGCAGCGTGCGACCCTGATCCCGAACCCGTACAACAAGATCCCGGGCTTCTCGGTCGGCGACGTGCACTTCATGCCCGGCTTCCCGGTGATGGCGCACCCGATGATCGAGAGCCTGCTCGACGGCCGCTACGCGGCGCTGCACGGCAGCGGGGCAATCTCGGAGCGCTCGATCATCGTCTACGAGGGGATGGAGGCTGCGCTGACGCCGCTGATGGAGCAGGTCGAAGCGCGCCACCCCGGGATCAAGGTCTTCAGCCTGCCCAGCGTCGACCACCCGGTGCATGGCCGGCACATCGAGCTGGGGGTCAAGGGCAGGGGCCAGGCGCTTGCCGCGGCCTGGAACGAGCTGCGCGAAGGCCTGCTGAGCCAAGGTGCCAAATTGGGCACCGAGGCGGCGCGCGGCCCCGACGCCGCCTGATCGAAAATGCACCGCCGCGCATCCCGCGTCCCCGACTTCGTGTGCGGCGGACGAGGCGAGCATGGCCGGTCGTGCCCAGGGCATGCGGCGCGCTTGCAGAGCGTGCAAAACGAGAACCTACACAACCCAAACCTTGCGGCCCTCGCGTGCCGCTATCCGCTAGGAGAGCCTCGATGGCCAAGAGCATTGCCGACGTCATGAACATGGTGCAGGAGAACGAGGTGCGCTTCGTCGACCTGCGCTTCACCGACACGCGCGGCAAGGAACATCACATCACCGTCCCGGTCTCGCACTTCGACGAGGACAAGTTCACGAGCGGCCACGCCTTCGATGGCTCGTCGATCGCCGGCTGGAAGGGCATCGAGGCCTCGGACATGCTGCTGATGCCCGACCCCGACACCGCGAACATCGATCCCTTCTTCGACGAACCGACGCTGATCCTGAGCTGCGACGTCGTCGAGCCCGGCGACGGCAAGCCCTACGAGCGCGACCCGCGCAGCCTGGCCAAGCGCGCCGAGGCCTACCTGCGCAGCAGCGGCATCGGCGACGCGGCCTACTTCGGACCCGAACCCGAGTTCTTCATTTTCGACCAGGTGCAGTGGAACATCGACATGTCGGGCTGCTTCGTCTCGATCGGCTCGAACGAGGCGCCCTGGAGCAGCGGCGCGGCCGTCGAGGGCGGCAACCTCGGTCACCGGCCGGGGGTCAAGGGCGGCTACCTGCCGGTGCCACCGGTCGACGGTTTCCAGGACATCCGCTCCGAGATGTGCCTCGTGCTCGAGGCGCTGGGCGTCCCGGTCGAGGTGCATCACCACGAGGTCGGCGGCCAGGGGCAGAACGAGATCGGCACGCGCTTCAGCACGCTGGTGCAGCGCGCCGACTGGCTGCAGCTGCAGAAGTACGTGATCCACAACGTCGCGCACAGCTACGGCAAGACCGCCACCTTCATGCCCAAGCCGGTGGTCGGCGACGCCGGCAGCGGCATGCACGTGCACCAGTCGGTGTGGAAGGACGGGCGCAATCTCTTCGCCGGGGACGGCTATGGCGGGCTCTCCGAGTTCGGCCTGTTCTACATCGGCGGCCTCATCAAGCACGCGCGGGCGCTCAACGCGATCACCAATCCCGGTACCAACAGCTACAAGCGCCTGGTGCCGGGATTCGAGGCCCCGGTCAAGCTCGCCTACTCGGCGCGCAACCGCTCCGCGGCGATCCGCATCCCCTATGCCGCGAGCCCCAAGGGCCGGCGTGTCGAGGCCCGCTTCCCCGATCCGCTGTGCAACCCGTATCTCGGCTTTGCCGCGCTGCTGATGGCCGGGCTCGACGGGGTCGAGAACCGCATCCACCCGGGCGACGCAGCGACCAAGGACCTCTACCACCTGCCGCCGGAAGAGGACGCGAAGATCCCGACGATCTGCCAGAGTCTGGAGGAGGCGCTGGAGCACCTGGATGCCGATCGCGCCTTCCTGACCAAGGGCGGTGTCTTCAGCGACACCTATATCGACGCCTACCTCGAGCTCAAGCGCCAGGAGGTGAGCCGGATGCGGATGACGACGCACCCGCTCGAGTTCGAGATGTATTACAGCCTCTGACCGCAGCACGGACCGGCGGCGCCCCATCGTCCCCAGGACGCGCGGCCCTGCGTTCGGGGGGCGGGTTCTCTCGCCTGGGCAGCTCGGGCGCGGGCCCTATACTGCGGCGCGCCGGACCCAGCAGGGTCAGCGGGTGCGGCGTCGGCGCCGATGCGAGAGCCGATGCGCGCATGACCGCTGCCCGGATGGTCGACGCTGCTGCGGCAGCGCCGCTGCCGGACGGGTCTGGCGATCCTCGAACCAGACAGGAGACACCTCATGCCTCGTGCACGCATTCGCGTCCTGGCGGCCGGACTGGCCAGCGTGGCGCTGATCGCGTTCGCTGCCCCCGCCGCGGCGCAGCAGAAGTTCATCAACGTCCTGACCGGCGGTCAGAGCGGCGTCTACTACCCGCTGGGGGTGGCGCTCGGTCAGATCTACACCAAGGCCATCCCTGACGCGAAGACCAGCGTGCAGGCGACCAAGGCCTCGGTCGAGAACCTCAACCTGATCCAGGCCGGGCGCGGCGAGATCGCGTTCACGCTCGGCGACTCGCTCTCCGACGCCTGGAAGGGCGTCGAGGAGGCCGGCTTCAAGGCGCCGCTCAAGAGCCTGCGCGCGGTGGCCGGGATCTACCCGAACTACATCCAGATCGTCGCCAGCGCCGATTCGGGCATCAAGACGCTGGCCGACCTCAAGGGCAAGCGCATCTCGGTGGGGGCGCCGCGCTCGGGCACCGAGCTCAACGCGCGCGCGATCCTCAAGGCCGCGGGGCTGAGCTACGCCGACTTCTCCAAGGTCGAGTACCTGCCATTCGGCGAGTCGGTCGAACTGATGAAGAACCGCCAGCTCGACGTCACGCTGCAGTCGGCGGGCCTGGGCGTCGCGTCGATCCGTGACCTCTCGACCTCGGTGCCGATCAACGTCGTCGCGGTGCCGGCGGACGTCGTCGGCAAGATCGGCGACCCGGCCTACCAGGCCGCGACGATCCCGGCCAACACCTACACCGGCCAGGCGCAGGACGTGCCGACGGTTGCGGTGCGCAACTTCCTCGTCACCGGCGAGAAGGTCCCGGCCGACACCGTCTACGCGATGACCAAGGCCTTGTTCGACAACCTCGACCAGATGGTCGCGGCGCACGCGGCGGCCAAGGCGATCCGTGCCGAGGATGCGCCCAAGGCCACGCCGGTGCCGCTGCACCCCGGTGCCGAGCGCTACTACCGCGAGGCCGGGCTGCTGAAGTGAGGAGGCGCAATGAGCCGTAAGGGCTCCGCTGCCGATGGCACAGCCTGCGCTGTGCCATTTTCGTTCTCCGACCGGCCCGAGGTCCCGCCACGATGAGCGCTATCGTTCCTGATGCCGACGCCGACCTGCAGCACGGCAGCGCAGCGCTGCCGCGCATGGTCTTCTGGATCGCGGTCGCGTTCTCGAGCTTCCAGGTCATCACCGCGGCCTTCAGCCCGGTGTCCAGCAGCGTCGTGCGCGCGGTGCACGTCGGCTTCCTGCTCCTGATGACCTTTCTTCTGATGCCGCCGCTGTCGCGGCGCTGGCTGGGCTGGTTGCTCGGCGGCGTCGGCTTCGTCTTCGGACTCTACCACTGGGTCTTCGAGGCCGACCTGGTGCAGCGTGCCGGCGAGCTGACGAACTGGGACATGGTCGTGGGCATCGTCACGATCGCGCTTGTGTTCGAAGCCGCGCGCCGCGTCATGGGCATCGCGCTGCCGCTGATCTGCGCGGTCTTCCTGCTCTACGGGCTCTTCGGTGAGCACCTGCCGGGGACGCTCGCGCACCGCGGCTACGGCCTGGATCAGGTGATCGGGCAGCTCGGCTTCGGCACCGAAGGCATCTACGGCACGCCGACCTACGTCTCGAGCTCGTACATCTTCCTCTTCATCCTCTTCGGCTCCTTCCTCGAGCAGGCGGGGATGATCACGCTCTTCACCGACTTCGCGCTCGGCCTCTTCGGGCATCGGCAGGGCGGGCCGGCGAAGGTGTCGGTCGTCTCGTCGGCGCTGATGGGGACGATCAATGGCTCGGGCGTTGCCAACGTGGTGACGACCGGGCAGTTCACGATCCCGCTGATGAAGCGCTTCGGCTACAAGCCGGCGTTCGCCGGCGGCGTCGAGGCCACCGCGAGCATGGGCGGCCAGATCATGCCGCCGGTGATGGGGGCGGTGGCCTTCATCATGGCCGAGACCATCAACATCCCCTACGTGGAGATCTGCAAGGCGGCACTCGTGCCGGCGCTGCTGTACTTCTTCACCGCCTTCGTGATGGTCCATCTCGAGGCCGGTCGCGCGGGCTTGCTCGGCATGCCCAAGGACGAATGCCCCGATCCCTGGCGCGCGGTGCGGCAGCGCTGGTACCTGGTGCTGCCCCTCATGGTGCTCGTGTTCCTGCTCTTCTCGGGCTACACGCCGCTGTTCTCGGGCATGGTGTCGCTGGCGCTCACGGTCGTGCTGATCTTCGGCTTCGCGATCGCGTCGCGCTTTGGCTCGATCGGCATCCGCATCCTCTTCTGGATCGTGATCGGCGCGGCCAGCTCGGCCTTCTTCGAGTACGGCATCGGCGCGATCGTCGCGCTCGTTGCCGTGATGGTGCTGGTGCTGGTCGTGGCCAAGGGCGGGCGCGCGACGCTGTCGCAGGCGCTCGATGCGCTGGCCGACGGCGCGCGCCATGCGCTGCCGGTGGGCGTGGCCTGCGCGCTCGTCGGCGTGATCATCGGCATCCTCACCCTCACCGGTGCCGCGACGAGCTTCGCCGGCTACATCATCGCGATGGGCGAGAAGAGCCTGTTCCTGAGCCTCTTCCTGACGATGCTCGTGTGCCTGGTGCTGGGCATGGGCATCCCGACGATCCCGAACTACATCATCACCAGTTCGCTCGCGGCGCCCGCGCTGCTGCAGCTGGGCGTGCCGCTGATCGTCTCGCACATGTTCGTCTTCTACTTCGGCATCATGGCGGACCTGACGCCACCGGTGGCGCTCGCGGCCTTCGCCGCGGCGCCGATCGCGCGCGAGAGCGGCATGAAGATCGGCCTGCAGGCGATGCGCATCGCGATCGCGGGATTCATCATCCCCTACATGGCCGTCTACACGCCGGCGCTGATGCTGCTCACCGATTCGCCCGCCGCCGCGGCCTACGTCATCTTCAAGGCAATCCTCGGCATCCTGCTGTGGGGCGGCACGGCGATCGGCTACTGGCTTGCGCCGCTGGGGCTCGTCGAGCGCGTGCTGGCCTTCATTGCAGCCATGCTGCTCGTGACGGCCATGCCGATGACCGATGAGGCGGGCTTCGCTCTCGCGGCGGTGCTGCTGGCCTGGCATGGCTGGCGCGTGCGTGGCCGGCGGCGTACGGGCAGCGGTACCGCGGTGGCGCAGGCACCAGAGCCCTGAACCCGTGCGTGCCCGGTTGGCGATCGCTGCGAAGGCGAGCTGATGCCCTTGTGCATCGCCGCCTCCGGCGTCGTCGTGGCGCTGACGCTGTCGCAGTTCACGCTCGCCTGGACGCACTCGATCGAGAAGCTGCGCTGGGAGGAGGACTACCGCGTCGAGGCGGATGCGCTGCGCCTCGTCGAGGCGCGAATCCAGGGCAGCGGCGCCGGCATGGAGCCGCCCGAGGGCAGCGTGCTGATCGAGGGAGTCTGGCATTACAAGCCGGCGCTGCCGCCCCTGCCGGTGCTGCGGCTGACGCAATCGGGCTACGCTGGCGACTATGCGTTGTGCAACCAGGGCCGCTGCCGGCCGCTTGCCGACACGATCGGCAAACCCGACGACGTCAGGGTGGTCGAGATCCGGCCGTGCGCCGATGGGAGCACAGGTCTTGCGGCCACCGGGCCTGCATCGGGCGCGACGCGATGAGTGAAGTGCGCCCGGTCCAGGACCTGCCGGCCGCCCCGCCGGCGGCCGGGCTCGAGCACCCGCCGGTCGATCGCGTCAAGGTCTTCGCGATCGTCGCGATGGCGCTGATGATGATGTCGATCGACTCGACCATCGTCGCCACCGCGCTGCACGCGCTGCAGCACGACCTGCAGGCGCCGATTCACTGGGCCGGGTGGACGATCACCGCCTATCTGTTCGGCTTCGTGCTGATGCTGCCGGTGAGCGGCAAGCTGAGCGCGCAGTACGGGCGCCGGCGCGTCTTCCTCGGCTCGGTGCTGGCGTTCACGCTCGCGTCGCTGCTCTGCGGGTTGGCCGACAGCATCTACGTGCTCGTCGTGCTGCGCGTGCTGCAGGCCGCGGGCGGCGCCGGCTTCACGCCCTCGGCCACCGGCATCGTCGTCGACTACTTCGGCAAGGAGCGCGATCGCGCGGTCAGCCTCTTCGGCAGCATCTTTCCGATCGGCGGGATGATCGGGCCGATCTTCGGCGGCATCTTCGTCACCTACTGGAACTGGCGCGGGATCTTCCTCGTCAACGTGCCGATCGGTGCGCTGATCCTCTGGCTGTCGCTGCGCCACATCCCTGCGGACCCGCCGCGTACGCGCGGCGTCCACGAACCCACCGACTTCACCGGCATGGTCCTGCTCGCCCTGGGCCTGTTCTCGGCGATGATGGCTGCCACGGTGCTGGGTGAACATGGGGCGCATCCGCTCTCCGCCCTCGTGCTCGTCCCGGTGCTGATCGCCTTCGTCGCGCTGGGCGCCTTTGTTCGGCACATCCGGCTTCGGCCGCAGCCGTTCGTCGTCCCGCGACTGATCTACGGCGAGGGCTTCGGCGCCGTCAACCTCGTCAACGCGATCTTCGGCGGCATTCCGTTCGGTGCGACCGCGTTGATCCCGCTTTATGCGACCAATCGTTACGGCATCGACGCGCTGGGTGCCGGCACGCTGCTGGTCGGCAAGGGCTTCGCCGCGATCGCGCTCTCGACGACCGCGGCCTTCGCGATCCGGCGCACCGGCTACCGGCTCCCGGTCTACGTCGGCGGCTCGCTGGTGGCGCTGGGCATGCTGCTGCTGGCATTCGAACCTCCGGCGGGAATCGGCGGTTTCGGGTGGCTCGCGGGCGCTGCGTTCATCTCCGGGGCAGGGAGCGGGACGCTCAACCCGGCGACACGAAATGCCGGCCTGCAGCTGGCGCCCGAGCAGTCCTCGGTGCTCGCGGCGCTGCGCACGATGAGCATGCAGGTCGGGTCGATCCTGATGGTATCGACCGCGACCGCGATCCTCGCGGTCTCCGACGACCCGGGGCACGCGCAGGCGTGGATCTACGCCTGTGTCGCGCTGCTGATCGTGCTGGCGATGCCGCTGGTGCGCCGCATCCCCGAATTCCGTGGCGCGTGGTGACTGCCCCCAGGGCCGGACTTCGCCCGGCCCGCCCCCCGAGGGGGGCAAGCAAAGTGGCAGAGCCACATTTGCTTGAGACTGCCCCCAGGGCCGGGCTGCGCCGCCCGGCTCAGCTCCCCGACGACTTGCGCGGCGGATGGGCGCGCGGCTGCGTCAGCAGCTCGCAGCGCAGGGCGTCGTCGAGTTCGGCCGGGGTCATCAGGCCGCGCTCGAGCACGACCTCGCGCACGGTGGTCCCCTTGGCAAAGGCTTCGGTGGCAACGAGCGTCGCCGACTTGTAGCCGATGATCGGGTTCAGCGCGGCGGCGAGCGCGGTCGAGCGCTCGGCGTTCTGCCGCAGTATCTGGACGTTGGCGGTGATCCCGGCGACGCAGAGATCGGCCAGCGTCCTGCAGCCGTTGCTCAGCAGCCCGAAGCTGCGGAAGAGTGCGGCGACGATCACCGGCTCGAAGGCGTTGAGCTGCAGCTGCCCCGCCTCGGCCGCAAGCGTCACCGTGAGGTCGGCGCCGATGACTTCGAAGGCCACCTGGTTCACCACCTCCGGAATCACCGGGTTGACCTTGCCGGGCATGATCGACGAGCCGGCCTGCCGCGAAGGCAGGTTGATTTCGCCGAGGCCCGCGCGCGGCCCGCTCGAGAGCAGGCGCAGGTCGTTGCAGGTCTTCGAGAGGTTGACCGCGATGCGCTTGAGCACGCCGGAGAGGTGCACGAAGTCGCCGCAGTCCTGCGTCGCCTTGATCAGGTTGGGCGCGCTGCGCAGCGGCAGGCCGCTGAGTGCGGCCAGGTGCCGGGTCGCACGCGCCGCGTACTCCGGGTGCGCCGTGATCCCGGTGCCGATCGCAGTGGCGCCGAGGTTGATCTCCAGCAGCAGCGCGCTCGCGTCCTTCAGCCGCGCGATGCCGTCGGCGAGCATCGCCGCATGCGTCGAGAACTCCTGGCCCAGCGTCATCGGTACCGCATCCTGCATCTGCGTGCGTCCGAGCTTGAGCAGGTCGGCGAACTCCGCGGCCTTGGCCTCGAAACTCGCGCGCAGGTGCTCGATCGCCGACACCAGCCGGTCGATGGCCAGGCAGCACGCGATGTGGATCGCCGTCGGGTAGACGTCGTTCGTGCTCTGCGCCATGTTCACATCCTCGTTGGGATGCAGGTACTGGTACTCGCCGCGCCGATGCCCCATCAGTTCGAGCGCGCGATTGCAGACCACCTCGTTGGCGTTCATGTTGGTCGAGGTCCCGGCGCCGCCCTGGATGATGTCGACGATGAACTGGTCGTGCAGCGCGCCGTTGCGGATCTCCTCGCAGGCGGCGACGATCGCATCGCGCTTGTTCTGCGGCAGCAGACCGAGGTCCGCGTTGGCCATCGCGGCCGCCTGCTTGATCAGTGCGTGGGCGACGACGAGCTCGGGCAGCGTCGAGATCGGCTGGCCGCTGATGCGGAAGTTGTCGCGCGCGCGCACCGTGTGCACCCCGTAGTAGGCCTCAGCGGGCACCTCATGGTCGCCCAGCAGATCGTGTTCGATGCGGCTGCTCTTCATGCCGGCAATCCTGGTTCGTGAGTGAAGCAAACCGGCTATTGTCTTACGACTCGCCCCGGGCCCCGGCGCCGCGACGACGAAAGGGTCTCGGCCCGCGCCCGGCGGCGTGCCTGGCGGCCGGTTCAGCGGTAGATCAGCGCAGGCAGCCAGGTGACGATCGGTGACCAGTAGCTGGCGACCATCAGCGACGCGATCGCCGCGACGACGAAGGGGATCACCGCGCGCCCGATCTGGCCGAGCGTGATGCCGGCGATGCCGCAGCTCACGAACAGGCAGATGCCGACGGGCGGCGTCAGCATGCCGATCGCCAGGTTGACGACGACGAGCACGCCGAAGTGCATCGGGTCGATGCCCATGTGGATCGTCAGCGGCGCGAGCACCGGAACCAGCAGGATCAGCGCCGCGGTGGTCTCCATCACGCAGCCGACGATCAGCAGCCCGACCATCACCAGCAGCAGCAGACCCCAGGGCGGCAGTGCCATCGCGGTGATCGCGTTCTGCACCAGCACCGGCGTCTGCTGCATCGCAACGAGCCAGGTGAAGACCTTGGCCATCGCGATGATGAAGAGGATCGTCGCGGCGATGACCTGCGACTCCACCAGCAGCGCCGGGAGGTCGCGCCAGCGCAGCTGGCGGTTGATCCAGATCGCGACGACCAGCGCGTAGAAGACGGCGACCGCAGCAGCCTCGGTCACGGTGACGATGCCGCTCAGGATGCCGCCCAGGACGATCACCGGCGCCCCCAGTGACCAGAGCGCGGCGCGCAGCGAGGCGAGAACGAAGCGCAGCGAGAAGGGACGCCGCGCGCCGTAGCCGTGGCGCACGGACTTCCACACCGCAACGGCCATGAACGACAGGCCGAACAGCAGCCCGACCATCAGGCCGCCGGCGAAGAGCTCGGCGATCGAGACGTTGGTCAGGAAGCCGTAGATCACCATCGGGATCGACGGCGGGATGATCACGCCGATCGCGCCACCGGCGGCCACCAGCGCCGCGGAGAACGCCGGCGGGTAGCCCTGGCGCACCATCGCGGGGATCGCCACCGCGCCCAGCGCCGCGGTGTCCGCTGCCGCCGAACCGGAGATGCCGGCGAAGAACATCGAGGCGACGATCACCGCGCAGGCCAGGCCGCCGGGCGCCCAGCCGACGAGCGAGTCGGAGAAGTCGATCAGCTGCTGCGAGATGCCGCCGCGTTCCATGATCGATCCGGCGAGCATGAAGAGCGGCACCGCGAGCAGGTCGAAGGAGTCGACGCCGGCAAAGAGGAGCTGCGCGACCGTCTGTCCGAGGCCGCTCCAGTCGACCTCGGGCGGGAAGACGCCGGGGGTGAGGATCAGGCCGATCGCCGGCACGCCGATCGACAGCGCGATCGGCAGACCCAGCGCGATCAGCAGGAACAGCGCCGCAAAGAGCAGGACGACGATCACGTCCGCCTGCCCTCGCGCGGTGCCGTCATGTCGGCCAGGACGTGGATGATGAAGATCACCGCCGAGACCGGGATCACCGCATAGGGGATCGACATCGGGATCTGCAGCGACGCCGAGGTGTGCTCGGCGGCCTTGAAGGTGTAGGCGGCGCTGAACCAGGCGATGAGGCCGAAGCAGACCAGCGTCAGCACCTGCAGCAGCCGCAGGACGGCGCGCTGGAACGCCGGGCCCAGGCTGCTGCCCACGCCCTGCAGGCCGATGAAGCTCGCGCGCTTGTAGGCGACCGTGCCGCCGAGGAAGGTGATCGCCACCAGCAGGTGGCGGCTGACCTCCTCGGACCAGCCAAGCGAATCACCGGCGTAACGGAACACGACCTGCGCGAACAGGATCAGGCAGATCGCCGCGCCGATCAGCATCAGCAGCTTCTCGGCGACGGTGTTGAGCGCGCGGCTCGCGCGCTGCAGCGCGTGCACGGGTGCGGCGTCGACTACTGCACCTGGGCGCGGATCTGCTCGACGAGCTTCTTCGTGTCGCCCGAGAGCGAATCGATCACCGGCTGCGTGGCCTTGCGGAACGATGCCAGGTCCGGGTTCTCGTCGACCTGCATGCCCTGCGCCTTCAGCTCGGCGAGCTGCTGGCGCTCGTTGTCGCGGATGTAGCGCCGGCCCTCGAGCGCCGCCGTGTTTGCGCACTGGTACAGCGCCTTGCGATCGGCCTCGGGCTGGCTGTCGACGAAGCGCTTGTTGGCGACCATCACGAGCGCCGAGTACACGTGCCGCGTCAGGGAGAGGTACTTCTGTCCGGCCTCGGGCAGCTTGGCGGCGTGGATCACCGCGATCGGGTTCTCCTGTCCGTCGATCACGCCCTGCTGCAGCTGCGTGAAGATCGGCCAGGCCATCGGCGTCGGGTTGGCGCCGAGCGCCCGCCAGATCGCCAGGTGCGTGGGCGCCTCCATCGTGCGGATCTTCAGGCCCTTCAGGTCGCTCGGTTCCTTGACGTCACGCTTGGAGTTGGTGACGTTGCGAAAGCCGTTGTCCAGGAACGAGAGGGCGACGAAGCCGGCCTTCTCGAAGCGCTTCTTCAGGTCGGCGCCGATGGCGCCGTCGAGCACCTTGTCCGCCGCCTCGTACGAGGGGAAGAGGAAGGGCATCTCCAGCGCCTTGATCTCCGGCACGAAGGCCTCGACCGGGCCGGTCGTGCTGACCGACATCTGCGTCGTCCCGAGCTGGATCTGCTGCAGCACCTGGGTCTCGCTGCCGAGCACCGCCGAGTGGTGGACGACGACGTCGTACTTGCCCGGGATTTCCTTGTCCAGGCATTCCTTGAACCAGTTGGCCGCGCGCGTGTGCACAAAGCTCGGGTTCGTGACGATGCCGATGTTGATCTTGGTCTGGGCACTGGCGGCGGTGGCGGCTGCCACGCACGCAAGGGCAACCGCGAACGCTGCACGCATGCTGGGGACTCCGTGAGGAAGAGGGCAAAGACGCATGAGGATTGCGGAAAACGCCGGATGTGTCAACGCGGCCCGCGACGGCAGCGCTGCCTTGGGCGGTGGCTCAGGCGCGACCCCGTGCGGCGGCGAATCTTGCTGCCGGACGGGCGCCGCAGCGAGGCGACGGAATCAGGCCGGTTCGACGCGCAGCCGCCCGTGCTGCTGCGCAAGCGTACGTGCCAGCAGCGCGGTGGCGGCATGGATCGCCTCGATCGTCGGCGTCGGCACTTCGGCGATGCGGCCGAGCTCGATCACCGCGCCGACCAGCGCGGCGAGTTCGGGGGCGCGGCCGGCCTCGACGTCCTGCAGCATCGAGGTCTTGTGCGCGCCCACCGCCTCGGCGCCGGCGATGCGCTGCTCGAGGCCGATCCGAAAGCGCACACCCAGCGCCTCGGCGACGTGCTGCGCCTCGCCCATCATCGCCGCGGCGAGCGCGCGCGTCGGCGGGAAGCGGCAGATGTCCTCGAGTGTGGCGTGCGTGAGTGCCGAGATCGGGTTGAAGCTCAGGTTGCCCCAAAGCTTGACCCAGATCTCGCTGCGGATGTCGCGGCTGACCGGCGCCTTGAAGCCGGCCTTCATCAGCGTCTGCGACAGGGCCTCGATGCGCTCGCTGCGCGAGCCGTCGGGCTCGCCGAGCGTGAAGCGGTTGCCCTCGATCACGCGCACGACGCCCGGCTCGAGCAGCTCGGCCGCCGGGTAGACGACGCTGCCGATCACGCGCTCGGGCTCGATGGCTTCGGCGATCAGGCCGCCCGGGTCGACGCTCTCCAGCCGCCGGCCCTCGTGCGGTCCGGCGAGCTTGTGGAAGTACCACCAGGGCACGCCGTTCTGCATCGAGACCAGCACCGTCTGCGGGCCGAAGAGCGCGCGCAGGCCCGGCAGCAGCTCGGCGACCTGGTGCGCCTTCACGGCCAGCAGCACCGCGTCCTGCGCGCCCGCTTCGGCCATGTCCTGCACCGCGCGCACGCCTTGCGCGTGCTGCTCGCGGCCGTCCTCCTCGATCAGCCGGAAGCCGCGCGCGTTGATGGCCGCGAGGTTGGCGCGTCGGACGATGAAGGTGACGTCCTCGCCGGCCAGCGCCAGGCGCGCGCCGAGGAAGCCGCCGATCGCGCCGGCGCCGACGACAGCGATCTTCATGCCAGGCCGAGCTTGGCGGCCAGACCGATGCGCTGCAGCTTGCCCGTCGCGCCCTTGGGGATCTCGTCCATCAGCAGGATCTTCTTCGGCACCTTGAACTCGGCCGCACGCTGCGAGACGAAGGCCTGCAGCTCACGTTCGGTCGCGGTCTGCCCCTCGCGCAGCACGACGGCCGCCGCGACTTCCTCGCCGAGCTTCTCGTGCGGCATGCCGAAGCACACCACCTGCGCCACCGCCGGGTGGTCCATCAGGATCTCGTCGACCTCGCGCGGGCTGATCTTCTCGCCGCCGCGGTTGATGATCTCCTTCAGGCGGCCGGTGAGGCTCACGTAGCCGTCCTCGTCCATCCGCCCCTGGTCGCCGGTGCGAAACCATCCGTTCGTGAAGGCCTCGGCGTTGGCCTTCTCGTTGGCCTCGTAGCCGGCGGTGACGTTGGGCCCGCGGATCACGACTTCGCCGATCGCGCCGCGCGGCAGCAACCGGCCGGCTTCGTCCATGATCGCCACCTCGGGCCCCGCGCTCGGGCCCACGCTGCCGGGCTTGCGCGCGGCCGGCGGCAGCGGGTTGCTGCACATCTGGTGCGTGGCCTCGGTCATGCCGTAGGCCTCGATCAGCGGCGCCTCGAAGATCGCTTCCAGCTCCGCGATCACCTGCGGCGGCATGCTGCTCGAGCTGCTGCGCATGAAGCGCAGCGGATGGCGCGCGATCACGTCGCGGTTCTTCGTGGCGCGCGCGATGATCGCCTGGTGCATCGTCGGCACTGCCGTGTACCAGGTCGGGGCGGCCTCGTCCATCCAGGCGAAGAACTTCAGCGCGTTGAAGCCCGGTGTGCAGAAGACGCGCGAACCCACGGACAGTGGCGTCAACACGCCGGCGATCAGCCCGTGGATGTGAAAGAGCGGCATGATCACGAGGCCGCAGTCGGCGGGCGTCAGCTGCAGCGTCGCGGCGATGTTCTGCGCCGAGGCAGCAAGGTTGGCCTGCGACAGCGGCACGATCTTGGGCCGGCTCGTCGTGCCCGAGGTGTGCAGCACCATCGAGACGTCCTGCGCCTGCGCGAGGCCGCCCTGCGCTGCCGGCGCGCCGCTCGCAAGGCCTTTGAGCGTGAACTCGCCGGCCGCCTCGCCCGCGTGCAGCTCGATCACCGCAACGCCGAGCTTCCGTGCCACCTCGATCGAGGGCGAAGTGCTGCCGGCCTCGACGATCAGCGCCTTGGCGCCGAGATCCGAGAGGTAGAACTCGAACTCCTCGCCGCGGTAGGCGGGATTGAGCGGCGCGCTCGTCACGCCGCTGGCGCAGGCGATGAAGCAGGCCGCCATCTCCGGCCCGTTCGGCAGCACGATCGCGACGCGGTCGTTGCGGCCGATGCCGCCGGCGTTCAGCGCGGCCAGCGTGCGTTCGACCTGCGCGCGCAGCGCGCCGTGGGTCATCGTGGACCGGCCGGGCGCGGCAACAGCCGGTGCGGCGGCGTCGCCACAGGCAAGGAGTTCGTGCAGGGTGGTGAGCATCGGAGTTCGATCCCGGCGGTGGTGAGCCCGGGCCTTATACCGTGACGGGTGGGCTGGTGTCAGACCCCGGGAAGCTGAGGCAGGTTCAGTGCCCGTCGTCGGCGCGGTGCACGAGCTTGCGCGCGCGGTGGACCGCGAGGTACACCGCCAGCACCAGCACCGGGACGAGCAGGCCGACCGCGAGATCGGGGTTGAGCGGCAGCCCGGCGGCCTTGGCCGCCTTGACGAGGTAGCCGGCCAGACCCGTGGCGTAGTAGGCGATCGCCGCGACCGACAGACCCTCGACCGTCTGCTGCAGGCGCAGCTGCAGCCGGGCGCGCCGGTCCATCGACGCCAGCAGCGCCTGGTTCTGTCGCTCGCGGGCGATGCCCACGCGCGTGGCCAGCAGCGTGCTCGCCTGCGCGACGCGTTCGGAGAGCTGGTGCAGCCGCTGCGAGACGCTGGCGCAGGTGCTCACCGCCGGCGAGAAGCGGCGGGCCATGAAGCCGCGGATCGTCTGCAGCCCGGGCAGGCGCTCCTCACGCAGGTCGTCGATGCGCCTGTCCACGAGTTCGCTGTAGGCGCGACACGCGCCGAAGCGGAACTGGCTCGACGACAGGCACTGCTCGATCTCCGCCGCCAGGCGCGTGAGCTCGCGCAGCAGGGTCTCGTCCTGGCCTTCGTCGCGCGCGATGCCGGCGGTCAGTTCGGCAAGCTCGGCCTCGATGCGCCGTGCGCGCGGCGAGAGCTGCCGCGCCAGCGGCAGCGCGAGCAGCGCGAGCATGCGGTAGACCTCGATCTCGAAGAGACGCTGCAGCACGCGCCCGGCGCGCCGCGGCGTGAGGCCGTGGTCGAGCAGCACGAAGCGCGTGCAGCCATCGTCGTGCAGCCGGAAGTCGGTGTAGGCGCAGGCCTCGCCATCGGCCACCTGCGCGCCGATCACCGTGGCATCGGGGCCGAACCAGCCGGCCAGCTCCGGAGCGCTTGCCGGCTCCGGCGCCGGCAGGACCAGGGCATGGGCGGCGACGACAGTCGCGCCGGGCACCGCCTCGAGCCAGCCTTCGGGCAGCCGCGACAGCGCCGTCACCTCGAACGCGTCGCCGCCGCGACCGCGGGCGTCGCCGGTTTCGCTTGCAGCGTCCGCGTCGCCATCGTCGGACGGCGCGCTCGGATCGGCCTCGGCGACGACGGTGTAGCCGGAGAACTCGCCGTGACGCTCCCACTTGATCTGCAGGGCCCCGGATTCGAGGATCACCTGGTCGGCATCGACCACCGGCAGGGCCTGCCCGAGCGCCTGGCAGAGTCGTTCGAGCTGCGCACGTTCGGCGGAGCGGTCGGCGGCGTCGACCAGCACTGCGAGGTGGCTGGCGTGCGCTGGCGCGCGCAGCGCCTGCGGTGGGCGCGCATGCACCTCGTCGGCCAGCAGGACGCGTTGCGGATGATCGGCAGGCAGCAGGCTCACGCAGCCCAGTATCGCAAAGGCTGCAAGCGGCGGATGGCCACGGCGGGCTGGCGGACGTTCAATCGAAGCGCCGCTGCCGCAGCCACTTCGTGGCCACCCACTTCTCGCCGCCAAGCACCGGCGTTGCGCCGTGCAGCGTGCGCGTCCATGGCTTGGGCGCCTCGTAGGCGAAGAACACGGCGTTGCCCTTGACCGGAGCGACTTCGATGCCCGCGTCCGGAAAGCTTGTTGCGCCACCGCCATCGGGCGAGGCCAGGTAGATCACGAGCGTGGCCACACGCTGCCCGCCGCGCGCGAGCACTGCGGCACTTCCCGGACGGTCCGGATCGAAGTAGTCGTGGTGCGGCCGGTACTCGGCGCCGGGACGGTAGCGCAGCACCTGCAGCCCTTCGCCGCGCTCGACCGGCCAGCGCAGCAGCGCGGCGATGCGCTGCTCGACGCGTGCCAGCAAGGGCGTTTCTCCACGGGCGAAGAACATGCCGTCACTGGTTCGCGCGCCGTTGATCTCGGTGCTCCCGGTCGCAGTGTCGACGGTCTCGCTGCGGGCCAGTCGCGGGCGCGCGAGCTCGACCAGCGCGTCGCATTCCGCATCGTTCAGCAGCCCGCCGAAGACGACCAGCCGCGGGCGCTGCATCACCGCGAGCACGTGTACCCGATGCCCGTCGACGACGATGCTCGAGGGCGAACCGTCCAGCGCGGGACCCGGCGTCCGCCCGGCGCGCGGCTCCTCCTCCGGCGCCGGCGTCAACACCAGCTGCAGCGCTGCCGTCGCCTGGTCCTGAGTCCAACCGACGTCGCGCATCGCAGCGAGGATGGCGTCCGGGCTGCGGCCCGCTCCGAGCTGGGCGAGCATCCAGTGCCGCAGCTCCGCGGTGACGGCGGCGTCGCTCATGGTTTCGGCCGGATGCGACCGGCAGCCGGCGCAGTGCCCGGCTGCCGGCCAGAGACGGCGCCCTCAGCCGAGGTGCCGCCCGAAGAAGCGCAGCGTGCGGTCCCAGGCCATCTGCGCCCAGGCGGCGTCGTATTGCGTTGCGGGGATGCGCCCCGGGCCCTGCGCGGTCTCGTTGGCGAAGGCGTGGTGCGCCAGGTAGCGGTGGCCGGTGTAATCGACCTTGGCCTCGCGCAGCTTGGCTTCCAGCGCATCGACGCCGGCTTCGCCGAAGAACTCGTCCTGGGTCCCCCAGTGCGCCATCATCGGCGCCTTGATCTTCGTGGCATCGACGAACTCGAGCGGCGGCATGCCGTACCAGACGACCGTCGCGTCGAGCTCGGGGACCATCACCGCCGAGAGCACGGTCAGCGCGCCGCCCATGCAGAAGCCGGTGACGCCGACCTTGGGTGAGCCCTGCTTGAGGTGCTGCACCGCGCCGCGGATGTCCTGCGAGGCCGCGGCGCCGAAGTCCAGCCCCGTCATCAGGTGGTTGGCCTCCTCGGCCTCGACCGTCGACTTGCCGCGGTAGAGATCGGGCACGAGTGCGCGCAGGCCCGCGGCGGCAAGCCGATCGGCAACGCCGCGGATCTGGTCGTTCAGGCCCCACCACTCCTGGATCACGACCACGCCGGGCGCGCCGCTGCCGTTGTCCGGTTCGGCCAGATAACCCTGGACGGTCTGGCCGTCGGGGCGTTGATAGCTGATCATCGTTCCCATCGTCTTCATCCTCCACAGGCTTGGAGCCGGGCCGTGCCTCACGGCCGGCTGCGCGACGCGTTCGGGGCCCAGGCGGGCTTGCGCGTCAATCGGGCGCCACCCGGCGCCGGAAAACGAGGCGGTCCGGGTCGGAATCCGCCGCGGCGAAAGCATAGCCCTCGGCTTCGAACCGGGGCAGCCGCTCGGGCATGTCCACGCGCTGCTCGATCGCCCAGCGCGCCATCAGTCCGCGGGCCCGCTTGGCGTAGAAGCTGATGATGCGGTAGCGCCCGTCCTTCCAGTCCTCGAACACGCATTCGATGACGCGCGCCTTCAGGCTCGGGCGCAGGGCGGCACGCGAATACTCGTTCGAGGCCAGGTTGACGACGACGGCCGGGCCGCGCGCCTGCAGGAGCCGCTCGTCGAGGTAGGCCGCCAGCGTGTCGCCCCAGAACGCGTACAGGTCCTTGCCCCGGGCATTGCGCAGCGCCGTGCCCATCTCCAGCCGATAGGGCTGCAGCCGGTCCAGCGGACGCAGCGCGCCGTAGAGACCGCTCAGGATCACCAGATGGCGCTGTGCCCAGTCCAGGTCGCCGACCTTGAGTGTGCCCGCCTGCAGCCCCTCGTAGACGTCGCCGGCGAAGGCCAGTAGCGCAGGCTTGCTGTTCGTGTCATCCGCGCGCTCCTGCCAGGCCGCGTAGCGGCCGACGTTCAGCAGTGCCAGCGGATCCGAGAGCTTCATCAGCGACGCGACCTCGGCCGGCGACTTGCCCCGCATCAGCTCGATCAGCTCGGCGGCACGTCCGGTGAACAGCGGCTCGGTCGCGCGGCGCGCGACGGCTGCCGGGACCGGCGTTTCGTAGTCCAGGCGCTTGGCGGGGGAGAGGAGATAGAGCATCGTGAATGGCAGCGAGGGCGGGTGGAGCTTCAGTGTGCGGCGCGCTGGCCTTCCTGGTGAACGGGCAGGGCGCCCAGCGCCTCCTCCCAGGTGCGGCGCGGGATATAGCTGCGCAGGCGCTGCAGCGCGCACTCGATCAGCGCGGGGTGCAGCTCGTGACCGACGCCGTGGGCCACGTCGAGCGTGACATCGCCGCGCTGCCGCGCCAGGTGGTCGAAGGCCTGCTGCACCTCGGCGAGCGTGAAGATCGGGTCCTCGCGCCCATGCAGGAAGTGCAGCGTGGTCAGCCGTGGCGCCGTGGCGGGCAAGGTGCAGTAGCGCGATCCGAACGCGAGCACACGGCCGGCGATGCCGTCATGGCGGGCAACCAGCTCGAGCGAGAGCAGCGCGCCCTGCGAGAAGCCGCCGAGGCAGGTGGCCGGCGCGGGCACGCCCAGGCGCTGCTGCTGTGCACGCACCCAGGGCTCGATCCGCTCCAGCTGCGCGGCCACGCGCCCGGCCCAGGGCGACGGATCCTGCTGCAGACCCTCGATCGAATACCACATGCGGCCGCGCCGCCCGCCGTCGGCCGGCGTCGGCGCCTGCGGGACCAGCACCGCGGCCTGCGGGAACTCGCGCGAAAGCACCCCGGCCAGCGGCGCCAGCGCGCGTGCGTCCTGCGCCCAGCCGTGCAGCAGCAGCACGAGCTGCTGCGGCGGGCCCGAAGCGGGCAGGTGCTCGATCGCCACTTCCATCGAGACATTGTGGCCCGAGACCGCGGCTCGCGCGCCTTCGCGCGCGCGCCGGGCTCAGGGTGTGACCGCGCGGTCGCCGCCCTTGCCTTCCCCTGCAGCGGGCGCCGGGATGCGTACCTCGCAGCGGATGCCGCTGCCGGCCGCTTCGGTCCAGCGGACCTGGCCCCCGAGCGCGCGCGCACGCTTGCGCACACCGGCCAGCCCCAGCCCGTGCACCCAGGCTTGCGGATCGCCGCCGCGGCCGTTGTCGCTGACGACGAGCTGCACTTCATCGTGCGTGACCTGGAGCTCCACGATCACGCGCGAGGCCTGTGCGTGCATGATCGAGTTGCTGACCAGTTCGCGCAGGATGCGCGTCAGCGCCGACCACGACACCACCCCGAGCGCCAGCTCGCGCGCTTCGTGCAGGCGCCAGTCGAGCTCGATGCCCGCGGCCGACAGGCGCTGGCCGAGGTCGGCCTTCCACTCGCCGGCGGCTTCGGACAGGGTCTGGCTTCCCGCGGCCAGCCCCCGTGTGAGCGTCTTCAGGTCCTGCAGCGTATGCCGGATGTAATCCTCGATCTCGGGATCGGTGGCCTTGTACATCAGCGTCAGCAGCCGCGCGCCGATGTCGTCGTGAAGGTCCTGCGCGATGCGCTGGCGCTCCTCGCTGCGACCCTGCTCGAGCGCGCGGTCGTGGGCCAGCGTGCGGCAGACCTGCTCGACGAGGCGCTCGGCCAGCAGCGCGTCCTCGTGCGTGAAGATGCGCTGGCCTTGGCTCGCATGGCGCATCACCAGCGTCTCGTCGAGCGTCAGCGCCGTCCCCGGCGCGGGCACCGGAACCGACAGCGCGCGTCCCGCGCCGAGCACGCGCGCGCCCTTGCTGTGACGCGCCAGCTGCACCGCCTCGCGCGCGTCAAAGAGCTCCTGCAGCAGTCGGCGCAGCAGTCGAGCGGTCAGCTCGGGCTGCCGCTCCGCGGCGCGCACCGTGCGGTAGACCTGCTCGAAGGCGTGCTCGGCGCTCAGCGCGCTGCCCCCGCCCAGCATGTGCTCGAGGATCCAGCGCCGCGCGGCGAAATAGACGAGGCCGGTGAGCGTCACCGACAGCAGCAGGGCGCCGACCGGGCCGAGCGCGAACGCAGCGACGAAGACCAGCGCAAGCGGTCCGGTGACCGAACCGATCCCCGCGACCAGGGCGAACTCCCGCAGCACGCGCCGCGGCCGCACGACGAAGGGCAGCAGCAGCAGCAGCGAGGCGAAGAACAGGTACCAGACTTCGGCGCTGGCCGCGGCCGCGGCGGACACCGTGCCGCCGCTGCGATGGGTCGCAGCCACGCCCAGCGTCACGGCCACGACCGTTCCGAGCACCAGCCAGGCCAGTCGCTGGACCAGTGAGAGCGCCGGGTCGGCGTGCTGCCGCAGCGACCAGCCGATGACCAGGATCTGCAGCAGGCCCAGGCCGATCAGCGTCGCCTGCGTGAATGCCCAGAGCGCCGGTGCGTCGGGGACCAGGGCGGCCTGCGCCCACGCCACGCCCGCGGCGAGGGCTGCGAGGATCGGCACGGCGGCGTGGCGCAGGGGCCTTGGGTGCAGCGCGTAGGCGCATACCGCGGCGACGGCCGTCAGCACGTCCAGCAGCATGCGCCCGTCCGGGTCCGGCGCGAGCAGCAGCGGCGGGATGCCCAGGCCGCGCCAGGGTTCGCTGGCGATCAGCAGCAGGTTCAGCGCCTGCGCCAGCGCCATCAGCCCGAAGAGCGCGTTGCCGACGCCCGGGCGCCGCAGCAGCACCGTGACGCCGACCAGGTAGAGCGCCAGCGCCAGGCCCGCGATCGGCCAGAACACGACCGGGACATGCGTGTAGCCGCGCGGCGGCGTGTCCAGGTCGAGCCAGGTGTCGTCGCTGAAGCGCAGACGCACCCGGCCCTGGGCCAGGTGGCTGGCGAGTGCCCGCTGCTGCTGCTGCCACCGAGTGCGCTGCGCGCCGTCGACGAGCCAGCGGGCGGTGCGACGGAGCAGCCACACGTCGGCGTCGAGCGGAGGCAGCCCGTCGGATTCGACGGCCACGAGCGTGCGTCCGCTCATCGCCGCCAAATCGGGGCGCGGGCTCGTCAGCAGCGTCGGCTGCCCCAGCGCCGTGGCCTGCCATGCCGAAGGCAGGTGCGGGCTTGCCGCCAGCACGCGCACCATCGCCGCCACGAGCAGGAGACCCGCGAGCGCGGCCAGCGCCAGCACCCACAGGCGCCATCCGCGCCAGCGCCGCGGCGTGCGCTGCTGCAGCGAAGCCTCGATGGCGCGTTCGTCCAGGGCACCGTCGAAGGCCGCATTGGCGCCGCTGGACGAAGGCATGCCCGACCGGCCTCCTTGCGGCCCTCAGCGGCTTGACGTCGTCGCGCGCGCCCGCGCGGGCGTCACACCAGCCCCTGCTTGCTCGCCAGCACGGCCGCCTCGGCGCGGCTGGAGACGTTGAGCTTGCGATAGATCGACTTGATGTGGTCGTTGACGGTGAACCACTTGATGCCCATGAGGCTGGCGATCTCCTTGATCGTGAAACCTTTGCTGAGGTAGGTCAGCACCTCGGTTTCGCGCGGCGTCAGGGGTTCATGTTCGGGCGCCGGCTCGATCGCCGGCCGCGCCATCGGCGGGTTCGATGCCGCTTGCAGCGTGCCTGCTGCTCCCGGATGCGGCGTCCCTGGCGTGCTGCGGAAGTGATTCAGCAGCCGGCGCGCGATCGCCGGCGACAGCGGCGGCTGGCCGCGCACGATCTTCTGCAGCTCCTCGACCAGCACCTCGAAGCGGTCCTCCTTCAGCAGGTATCCGTCGGCACCGCGCTGCAGCGCCGGGAACAGGTGCTCGTCGTCGGAATAGAGCGTGGTGACGATCTTGATCGCCGGATAGTGATCGAGCTCGGCGAGCAGATCCAGCCCGGTGCCGTCGGGCAGCTCCAGGTCGACCAGGACGAGCCGGAAGGGATCGGTGCCGTGCAGGCCGGTGGGGCCGCCCGCCAGCGCGATCTGGCGGCGCGCGGCCTCGAGGTCGCCCGCCTCGACGATGGTCTGCGCGTCGCTGAAGCTCTCGCGCACGACCCGGCAGAGGAAGCTGCGTGCCACGGGGTTGTCTTCGAGGATCAGCACCTTGACCGTCATGCGGACCTTTCGGGGGCAGAGAGTGCGAGGGCGGCTTCGTTGAGCCCCCGGATGCTACCCGCTCGCATCGTGCGTGGACTGCCGCAAGCCTGTCCCGCGTGGGGTTGCGGCCGGGCCACGGACCGCCTCCGGGTGCCGCACCGCCCACCTACAATGCCGCCGCATGCGCATCCTGATCGCCAATGACGACGGCTACCTGGCACCGGGGATCGCGGCACTGGCTCGCGCCTGCGAGGGTCTGGGCGAGATCGACATCGTCGCGCCGGAGCAGAACGCCAGCGGTACGAGCAATGCGTTGTCGCTGACGCGGCCGCTGTCGGTGTTCGAGACGCGGCTGGCCAGCGGGCAGGTGGTGAAGGTCGTCAACGGCACGCCCTCGGACTGCGTGCACGTCGCGCTCACCGGCGTGCTGCCCGCACGACCGGACATCGTCGTCAGCGGCATCAACAACGGCGCCAACATGGGTGACGACACGCACTACTCGGGCACCGTTGCGGCGGCGATGGAGGGTTTCCTCTTCGGCATCCCGGCGCTGGCCTTCTCGCAGGTCGACAAGGGCTGGCGCGAACTCGATGCGGCTGCGGCGACCGCGCGTGGGATCCTCGAGCAGGTACTCGCGAACGGTCCGCCCGCGACGCCGTTCCTGCTCAACGTGAACATCCCGAACCGCGCCGATTCGGCCAGCCGTGCGCGGCGCGTCACGCGCCTGGGCCGGCGTCATCCGAGCGCGCCGGTGGTGCGCCAGACGAACCCTCGCGGCGACGTCATCTACTGGATCGGCCCGGCGGGGGAGGCGCGCGATGCCGGCGAGGGCACCGACTTCCACGCCATCGCGCAGGGCGAGGTCTCGATCACGCCGCTGCAGGTCGACCTGACCGACCACGCGGCGCGTGCGGGCTGGGCCGAGCGCCTGGCCCGGCCGACGACGGTGTGACGCAGCGACCGCCCGGCGCCCGTTTCCCGGCGGGTCTGGACCGGCTGAGCCTGGAGACGGGTGTGCGGCGCCCGGGTCAGGCCGGGGGGGCGGGCGCGTCCCGCGAGCCGCTGCGGCCGCAACGTCCCTTGGCGCAGGCGGCGCTGGATTCGCAGCGGCAGGTGCGCGTGGCCGGCCTCGGACTGGATTCGGCAGCGGTGCGTGCGCGCATGGTCGAGCGCCTGACCCGGGAGGGCATCGGCTGCGAGCCGGTGCTGCAGGCGCTGGCGCGCGTCGAGCGCCACCGCTTCGTCGACACGGCGCTGGTGACGCAGGCCTACGAGGACACCAGCCTTCCGATCGGGCACAGCCAGACGATCAGCAAGCCTTCGGTGGTCGCGCGCATGCTGGCGCTGCTGTACGAGTCGGCGCGTGCGCGCGAGCAGGGCTCGCTCGGACGCGTGCTCGAGATCGGCACCGGCTGCGGCTACCAGGCGGCGCTGCTGTCGCTGCTGTCTCGCGGCGTGCTGTCGATCGAGCGCCTGCGTTCGCTGCACGAGAAGGCGCGCGTGCACCTGCAGGGGTGGCGGCACGGCGACCTGCGCCTGATCCACGGCGACGGGCGTCTTGGACACGCGCCCTGGGCACCCTACGATCACATCGTCGCCGCCGCCGGCGGCGAGGCGTTGCCGCCGGCCTGGCTCGAGCAGCTGGCCATCGGCGGCCGGCTGGTCGCGCCGATGCACGACGAACGCAGCGGCGGGCAGGTGCTGGTCGTCGTCGATCGCACGGCCAGCGGCTGGCGTGAGCAGCGGCACGGCTTCGTGCACTTCGTCCCTCTAAAATCCGGCCGCGAATGAGGCGGGGAGGGCGGAAGGGACATGCTCAGATGACTGCTTGGGCGTTACGGGCCACGCGCGCGATGCGGGCGATGAGGGTCGTACCGGCGATGGGATCGGCGCGTGGTGGAAGGGGCGCCCCGGTGCCCGGCTTGTGTGCTGCGCTCGTGCTCGCATTGCTTGCCGGTTGTGCAAGCGCGCCCAACCGTGCTCCGGTCGAGGAGCGCAAGCCCCCGGCGCGCGTCGGCGCCAGCGCGCCGCAGGGCGTCGCCGTCCCGCCTGCCGACGCTTCGACGCCCTTGCCGGGTGCGGAGAACGCGGGCAGGCCCGGTTATTACACGGTTCGTTCCGGCGACACCCTGATTCGGATCGCACTCGAACAGGGCCAAAACTGGCGCGACCTGCAGCGCTGGAACCAGCTCTCCGATCCCAACGTGATCGAAGTCGGGCAGGTGCTGCGCGTTGCGCCGCCCGGGACCGAGCCGGTGGTCGCCGCTGCCGATGGGGCGGTGACGCGGCCGGTCGCTGCCGCGGGTCGCGTCGACTCGCGGCCGCTGGATGCGCGCGGACCTGCGCCCGCAGCGCCGAGCGCGGCGAGCGCCGCCGCTGCCGCATCCACGCCGGCTGCATCCCCCGCGCCCGCGCCGGCGACCAAGCCGCCGGCGCGCGAAGGCGAGGACGCTGTCCCCTGGATCTGGCCGGCCGAAGGTCCGGTCATCGCGGCCTTCGACGAGGGCCGCAACAAGGGCGTGTCCATAGGCGGCAAGGCCGGCGACCCGGTGATTGCCGCCGCCGACGGCCGCGTGGTCTACGCCGGATCGGGCCTTCGCGGCTACGGCAACCTGGTGATCGTCAAGCACAACGGCACCTACCTGAGCGCGTATGCGCACAACCAGACCCTGCTGGTGAAGGACGAGCAGGTCGTGCGGCGCGGCCAGAAGATCGCGGAGATGGGTTCGAGCGACGCCGATCGCGTGCAGCTGCACTTCGAGATCCGGCGCCTGGGCGTTCCCGTCGATCCGCTGCGCCTGCTGCCGCAGCGTTGAGCCGCGCCCCCCGGGAGCGGCCCTGCGCGCCGCGGCCGACCCCCCGATCCGCGGCGGGTCATTAAGGGCTTCCGCTAGGCGGGACGGGCGCGAGGCGCGGCTAGCATCGCCCGCGCCCACTTGGGCTCGACGCGTCGTGCGGGGGTTTTTCGCTTGCAGTTCCTGCAGCTCATCGTCAGCGGCATCGCGCAAGGCTGCATCTACGGCCTGATCGCGCTGGGCATCGTGCTCATCTACAAGGCCACCGAGACGGTGAGCTTCGCGCAGGGTGAGCTGATGATGCTCGGCGCCTTCCTCGGCCTCGTGCTGATGGGGCAGCTCGGCTGGTCGTTCTGGCTCGCGCTGCCGGCGGTCGTGCTGGCGATGGTGCTGCTGGGCGTGGCCACCGAGCGCATCGCGATCCGCCCCATTCTCGGTCAGCCGGCGTTCTCGATCGTGATGCTGACCTTCGGCCTGGGCTACGTCGCGCGCGGCATGATCACGATGATCCCCGGCATCGGCAGCGACACCAATGCGCTGCCCGTTCCCTACAAGGACGAGGTCTGGCGGCTCGGCGAGCTGGTGCTCAACGTCGAGCAGCTCGTCGTGATCGCGGTCACCCTGCTGCTGTGCGCCGCGCTCTACGCGCTCTTTCGCTACAGCCGCGTCGGCATCGCGATGCAGGCGGCCTCGCAGAACCAGCTCGCCGCCTACTACATGGGCATCCCGGTGCAAAGGCTCAACAGCCTCGTCTGGGGCCTGGCCGCCGGGGTCGCTGCGATCGCCGGGCTGCTCCTGGCGCCGATCACCTTCGTGCACGCGAACATGGGCTTCATCGGGCTGAAGGCCTTTCCGGCGGCGGTCGTCGGCGGCTTCGGCAGCCTGCCCGGGGCGATCGTCGGCGGCCTCGTGATCGGCCTCGTCGAATCGCTTTCGGGCTTCTACCTGCCCGAAGGCATCAAGGACATCGCCGCCTACGTCGTCGTGCTGCTGATGCTGATGGTCAGGCCCAGCGGCCTCTTCGGCGACACCATGCAGAAGAAGGTCTGAAGGTCTGAGGCAAGACGGGACGGAAGATGCGCTTTCTCTTCAAGACCAGCTATGCGCAGGACATCGCGCTGGCGCGCCACGAGGGCCACCGCTTCTGGTATTCGCTGCTCGTCGTGCTGCTCGTGGCCGCGCCCTGGCTGCTCTCCGAGTACGGCCTGGCGCAGCTGACTTTCGTGCTCATCTACGCGATCGTGGGCCTCGGGCTGATGCTGCTGGCGGGCTTCACCGGGCTCTTCTCGATCGGGCACGCGGCGTTCCTGGGGGTCGGCGCCTATACCGAGGCCGTGCTGGTGGCCGCCGGCCTGCCCTTTCCGCTGGCGCTGCTGTGCGCGATGCTGCTGGCCGCGGCGGTCGGCGTCGTCGTCGGCCTGCCGGCGCTGCGCGTCAAGGGCATCTACCTCGGCATCGCGACGATGGCCTTCGGCTTCGTCGTCGCGGAGGTGTTCGCGCGCTGGGAATCGGTCACCGGCGGCAACGCCGGGCTGCAGGTGAAGGCGCCTGCAATCGGCACCTGGTCGGTGGACGACGGCGTGAGCTTCTACTTGCTCTGCCTGGTGCTGACGATCGTCGCGACGCTTGGCGTGCTCAACCTGCTGCGCTCGCCCACCGGGCGCGCCTTCGTCGCGATCCGCGACAGCGAGATCTCCGCGCAGAGCATGGGCATCCACCTCGCGCGCTACAAGACGCTCTCGTTCGCGATCTCGGCCGCGCTCGCCGGCCTGGGTGGAGCTCTCTACGCGCACATGATCAAGTTTCTGAGCCCCGACCAGTTCGACATCGTCCAGTCGATCGACCTGCTGCTGATGGTCGTGATCGGTGGCCTGGGCTCGGTCCACGGCGCCTTCCTCGGCGCGATCTTCCTGATCGTGATGCCGCAGGCGATCAACGCCGCGAAGGACTTCCTGCCCGAGGCGATCGGCATGGCCCCGGGCCTCAAGGCCGCGGTCTACGGCCTCGTGCTGATCGTCTTCGTGCTCTTCGAGCCGATGGGGCTCTACGGCCGCTGGCTCAAGATCCGCACCTGGTTCAGCGTCTTCCCCTTCTACCGGCGCGGCATGTTCAAGCGGCAGAAGAGCTTCCAGAAGTCGGAGCGCCTGCGATGAGCGCCGCCGCTGGAACGACCGCCGCCCCGCTGCTGTCGGTGCGCGAGATCAGCGTGCACTTCGGCGGCGTGCGCGCGGTCGATGGGGTCAGCTTCGACGTGCAGCCCGGCGAGGTCTTCACGCTGATCGGCCCGAACGGCGCCGGGAAGACGACGGTCTTCAACCTGATCAGCCGGATCTACGCGCCGACGAGCGGACGCATCGAGTTCGGCGGCGTCGAGCTCACGCGCTGCGCGCCGCACGAGGTCGCCGGGCTGGGCGTGGCGCGCACCTTCCAGAACATCGAGCTCTTCGAGCACGCGAGCGTGCTGCAGAACCTGCTGATCGGCCGGCACACGCACCGGCGCACCGGCTTCTTCGGCGACCTCTTCTTCACGCCGGCGGCGCGCGCCGCGGCGCTGCAGGAGCGCGAGGAGGTCGAGCAGGTGATCGACTTCCTCGAGCTCGCGCATTACCGCGACAGCCTGATCGCCGGGCTGCCCTACGGCGTGCGCAAGGTCGTCGAGCTGGCGCGCGCGCTGTGCATGAAGCCCAAGCTGCTGCTGCTGGACGAGCCCTCGTCGGGGCTCAACGTCGAGGAGACCGAGGGCATGGCCTGGTGGATCCACGACATCCGGCGCGAGCTCGGCATCACCGTGCTGATGGTCGAGCACGACATGGGCCTGGTCTCGAAGGTCTCGGACCGGGTGCTCGCGATGAACCAGGGCCAGGTGCTGGCCCTGGGCGACCCGGCGACGGTTCAGGCGCACCCGGGCGTCGTCGAGGCCTATCTCGGCGGCAGCCAGGATCTCTCGAGCCTGCGGCGGGAGCGCGCATGAACTCCGCGGCCGCCGACGAGATCCTCGTTCTCACCAACGTCGAGAGCGCCTACGGGCCGATCCGCGCGATCCGCGGCGTCAGCCTGAAGGTGCGGCGCGGCGAGATCGCGACCGTGCTCGGCAGCAACGGTGCGGGCAAGACGACGATCCTGAAGACGATCAGCGGCATCCTCGACCCCACGCGCGGCAGCGTGCACTTCAAGGGCGCCGACATCACCGCGGGCGACCCGGCGGCGATCGTTCGCCGCGGGCTCGTGCACGTGCCGGAGGGGCGCGAGGTCTTCCCGCTGCTCTCGGTGCGCGAGAACCTGCTGATGGGTGCCTACACGCGGCGCGACCGCGACGGTGTCGCGCGCGACATGGAGCAGGCCTTCGCCTACTTCCCGATCCTGAAGGAGCGGCTGCACCAGGAGGCTGGGCTGCTCTCCGGCGGGCAGCAGCAGATGCTCGCGATCGCGCGCGCGCTGGTGGCCGCGCCCGAGCTCATCCTGCTCGACGAGCCGAGCCTGGGCCTGAGCCCCCGGCTCACCTACGAGATCTTCGAGATCGTCGTGCGCATCAACCGCGAGCGCGGCACGACGGTGTTGCTAGTCGAGCAGAACGCGAGCATGGCGCTCAACGTCGCCGACTACGGCTATGTGCTCGAGAACGGCCGCATCGTGATGGAGGACCGCTGCGCCGTGCTGCGCGAGAAGGAGGACGTGAAGGAGTTCTACCTCGGCATGAAGGCCGGCGGCGTGCGCGGGGAGCGGCGCTGGAAGAAGCGAAAGACCTGGCGATGAGCGGCCTCTGGAACCTCGCCACCGTCGAACGCCGCAGCGGGGTGCTGACGCCGGGCGACACGCTGCCGCAGCTCTTCCTGAACGCGGTGGCCGCGCGCGGCGACGCGGTGTGGATGCGCGAGAAGAAGCTCGGGCTCTGGCGCGCCTGGAGCTGGCGCGAGGCCGCGGTGGCCGTGCGCGAGATCGCGATGGGCCTGGCCGCACTTGGGCTGCAGCCGGGCGCGATGGCGTCGATTCTTGCCAATACCGTCGTCGACTGGGTGCTCGCCGATGTCGGCATCCTCTGCGCCGGTGGCGTCACCAACGGCATCTACCCGACCGACAGCGCGTCCCAGGTCGAGTACCTGTGCGCGGACTCGGGCACGTGCATCCTCTTCGTCGAGGACGAGGAGCAGCTCGACAAGCTGCTTGCGGTCTGGCCGCGGCTGCCGCTGCTGCAGCACGCGATCGTCTTCGACATGAAGGGCCTTGGCGAATTCGACGATGCGCGCGTGATGAGCCTGGCGGCGCTGCGCGAACTCGGCCGCGCCTTCGACGCGGCGAACCCCGGCGAGTACGAGCGGCGCTGCGCGAGCCGCGGCCCGGACGATCTTGCGATCCTCGTCTACACCTCGGGCACGACGGGCCGGCCCAAGGGCGCGATGCAGCTGCACGGCGCGATCACCTGGACGCTGCGCCAGATCGGCGTGCACCTGCCCCAGGTGCAGGGCGACGAGCGCATGTGCTTCCTGCCGCTGTGCCACATCGCCGAGCGTGTGCTGGGCGCCTACTCGTCGATCTACTCGGGCGCGATCCTGAACTTCGTCGAGAACCCGGACACCGTGGCCGAGAACGTGCGCGAGATCTCGCCGACGGTCTTCTTCGCGGTGCCGCGCGTGTGGGAGAAGTTCTATTCCGGCGTGGTGATCGCGGTCAAGGAGGCCGGCCGCGTGCAGCAGCTGGCCTATCGCTGGGCGATCGGCGTCGGCGAGCGCGTCGCCGACTGCGTGCTCGCGCGTCGGCCGGTGCCGCAGTCGCTGCGCTGGCAGTTCCGGCTCGCGCGCTTCGTCGCGCTGGACAACGTGCGCAAGAGCGTGGGCATCCACCGCGCCCGCTACCTGCTGACCGGGGCCGCGCCGATCTCGCCCGATCTCGTGCGCTGGTTCATGGCGCTGGGCGTGCCGATGCTCGAGGGCTGGGGCATGACCGAGACCTGCACGGTCGGCATGATCAACCGCGCCGATGCGATCAAGGTCGGCACCATCGGGCCGCCGATCGAGGGCGTGCAGGCCCGCATCGACGCCGCGACCGGCGAGATCCAGCTGCGCGGGCGCAACGTCTTCGCGGGCTACCTCAACCAGCCGGAGAAGACCGCCGAGGCGATCGACGCCGATGGCTGGCTGCACACCGGCGACGTCGGCGAGGTCGACGCGGAAGGCCATTTCCGCATCACCGACCGCATGAAGGACATCATCATCACCGCCGGCGGCAAGAACGTGACGCCCAGCGAGTGGGAGAACGAGCTCAAGTTCTCGCCCTACATCACCGATGCCGTCGTCATCGGCGACAAGCGGCCGTACCTCGTGTGCATCGTGATGATCGACCAGGAGAACGTCGAGCGCTTCGCGCAGGACCACGACGTGCCGTTCAGCAACTACGCGAGCCTCACCCGGGCGCCCGAGGTGCTCGCGCTGATCCAGCGCGAGGTCGACAAGGTCAACGCGAAGTTCGCGCGCGTCGAGCAGGTCAAGCGCTTCTGGCTGCTGGACACGCAGCTCGGCGCCGAGGACGAGGAGCTCACGCCGACGATGAAACTCAAGCGCAAGCTGGTCGAGAACAAGTACGCTTCGCAGATCGAAGCGATGTACCGGGCCTGAGATAGGCCCTCCACCCCAAGGAGACGAGCGATGAAACGAGGTGCATGGGCGACGGTTGCGGCTTGCGCGCTGGCGCTGCCGGGCGGGGCTGCGCAGGCGCAGCAGCAGGGCGTGAGCAAGAACGAGATCGTGCTGGGCTCGATCCAGGATCTCTCCGGGCCGCTGGCGGGCTTCGGCAAGCAGGTGCGTTTCGGGATGATGCTGCGCGTCGACGAGATCAACGAGCAGGGCGGCGTCAACGGTCGCAAGCTGCGGCTGATCGTCGAGGACTCGGGCTACGACCCGAAGAAGGCGGTGCTGGCGGCGCAGAAGCTCGTCAACCAGGACAAGATCTTCATGATGGTCGGCCACATCGGCACGGCGCACAACCTCGCCGCGATGCCGGTGCAGTTCGAGAAGAACATCATCAACTTCATGCCGGTGACCGCGGCGCGCGAGATGTACGAGCCCTTCCACCGGCTCAAGTACGCCTTCGCCACGCCCTACTACGAGCAGATCCACGTCTTCGTGCCCAAGCTGATCAAGGAGAAGTCGCCCAAGGCGATCTGCGCGATCTACCAGGACGACGAGTTCGGGCTCGAGGTGCTGCGCGGTGCGGAGACGGCGCTCAAGGAGATGAACCTGAGCATGGTCGAGAAGACCTCGTTCAAGCGCGGCGCGACCGACTTCTCCTCGCAGGTCGCGAAGATGAAGGCCGCCAACTGCGACTTCGTCGTGCTCGGCACTCTCATTCGCGAGACCATCGGCACCGTGGCCACCGCGCGCAAGCTCGGCTTCAACCCGACCTTCATCGGCTCGCAGGGGGCGTACACCGACCTCATCCACAAGCTCGGCGGGCCGACGATGAACGGCATCTACGCCACCATGTCCACGCAGCACCCCTACCTCGACGATGCCTCGCAGCCGGTGCGCTTCTGGGCCAACAAGTACAAGACCAAGTTCAACGAGGACCCGGCCGTGTTCTCGGTCTACGGCTACAACATCATCGACATGTTCGCGCAGGTCGCGGGCAAGGCGGGCACGAACCTCACGACCGACAGCTACATCAAGGTCATGGACACGATGAAGTTCCCGCCCGACATCTTCGGCACGCCGGAACTGACCTACGGCCCGCAGAAGCGCATCGGCAGCATGGCCAGCCGCATTTCGCAGATCCAGGACGGACGCTGGAAGGTGGTGAGCGACTACGTGACGCCCTGAGGGCAGACGCTGATCGCTGAGGGTCGATCCACCCTGACCCCGACCCTCTCCCGCGCGGCGAGAGGGGGGCAGGACGAGGCGGGCGCGCCCCGGATAATCGCCCGATGACGGCGCAAGAGGAATGGCTCGAGGTCGAATCGCTGGACCTCGACGCGCAGGGCGTGGCGCATCGCGCCGACGGCAAGGTGGTCTTCATCGAGGGTGCGCTGCCCGGCGAGCGCGTGCAGGCGACGATCGCGCGGCGCAAGAACCAGTGGGAGCAGGGCCAGCTTGCCGCGCTCGCGCGCGAGAGCGCGCAGCGCGTACGCCCGGCCTGTCCACACTTCGGCCTGCACGCAGGCGCCTGCGGCGGCTGCAAGATGCAGCACCTGCACCCGGCGGCGCAGGTCGCGATCAAGCAGCGCGTGCTGGAGGACAACCTGCTGCACCTGGCCAAGCTGCGGCCGCAGCGGATGCTGCGGGCGATCGAAGGGCCGGCCTGGGGCTATCGTTGGCGCGCAAGGCTGTCGGTGCGCCACGTCGCGAAGAAGGGCACGGTGCTGGTCGGCTTTCACGAGCGCAAGTCGCGTTACGTCGCCGACATGCGCGTCTGTCCGGTGCTGCCACCGGCGGTCAGCGCGATGCTCGTGCCCTTGCGCGAACTGGTCGGCGCGCTCGAGCAGCGCGAGCGCGTGCCGCAGATCGAGCTGGCGGCCGGCGACACGGTGACGGCACTCGTGCTGCGGCATCTGGAGCCGCTTTCCGCCGCGGACGCCGAGCGCCTGCGGGCCTTTGGCCGGGAGCGTCGCGTTCAGTGGTGGCTGCAACCCAAGGGACCGGAGAGCGTGCACCGGCTCGACGACGAGGGCCCTGAACTGTCGTACGCGCTGCCCGAGTTCGGCATCGTGATGCCGTTTCGGCCGACCGACTTCACGCAGGTCAACCCGCACATCAACCGCGTGCTGGTCGCGCGCGCGGTGCGGCTGCTCGACCCGCAGGCCGCCGAGCGCGTGATCGACTGGTTCTGCGGCCTCGGAAACTTCACGCTGCCGCTGGCGACGCGCGCCGGGCAGGTGCTCGGCATCGAGGGCAGTCGCACGCTGGTCGAGCGCGCGCAGCAGAACGCGCGCGGAAACGGTCTCGCGCACCGAACGAGCTTCGAGGCGCGCAACCTGTTCGAGCTCGGTGCGGCCGATCTCGTGGCGATTGGTCATGCCGACCGCTGGCTCGTCGACCCGCCGCGCGAGGGGGCGTTCGCGCTGGCCAAGGCGCTCGCCGACCTGCACGCCGCACCCGTGGACGGCTGGCAGCCGCCGCAACGCATCGTCTACGTCAGCTGCAACCCGGCGACGCTGGCGCGCGACGCGGGCTTGCTCGTGCACCAGGCCGGCTACCGCTGCAGTGCCGCCGGCGTCGTCAACATGTTCCCTCACACGGCGCACGTGGAGAGTCTCGCCGTCTTCGATCGCGAAGCTTTGGCGTAGGCTCGGGTCGCGCAGCGACGCGAGCGGCAACCATTGGCTGTGTCAGTCCGAGGCAGGAATTGGGCGTAACGGTGCAAACCAGCACGGAGCTTAGATCTGCCGGCGCCGTCCGATCAGCGTCAATACGCCGAGACCCGCCGCTAACATCAACCAAGTCTGTGCCTCGGGCACCGCGGTGACCTGCCAGCCGATGTCACGCATGGCGGCGTAGTCCAGATCGGTGAACTCGGCGCGCGTGCCTTGCAACAGGGCCGGGACCATGTTGGCAACCTGGCTGCCGGCCCCGTTGACGATGCTCATCGTTCCGGGCGCCCAGTGGGCACCATCACCAGACAGCGCCGCCGAGCCTACGGTCGGCCCGACAAACGATCCGCCGATGACCCGATTCTCGAAAGAGTCCGCGGTACCAAAACCCAGAACGTGGGCGAGTTCGTGCACCGCGACCGAATAGAAGTCGTTCTTGCTGCTGTCCAAGCCGTTCGTGTCGAGCCCGAAGTGCCAGGTTGCCGTGCTGCTGAAGCTGATGAAGCCGCCCCAGGGACCAAAGTCAGTCGCGCCGGGGCCGCTCACGATGCCTTGTCCGCGGCTGCTTGCGTCGGCACAGAAGGTCCCGATGCCGTTGCACGAATATCCGCCGTGCCCCCCAATGCCAAGGCTTGCTCCAAGATCCGCGCTACCGACGAACACTCGGAGCGTTCCCGCTGGCAGGCTCTGCCCGGCTAGCGTGATTGGCACCCCGCTGAATGGATCGGAAGGATCGAAGAAGCGGAAATCAAAGGCGTTCACTCCCGATGACGTGATGGCATCGAGGTTGTCGGTGAGCCGGTTTTCGAAGACCGCGGCAGCCGCATCGAGTGCCTTGAAGCGGTCGGTATCGCTGAAGAAGCTGCTCGTGTCATAGGTGAAATCGAACTCGATGTCGATGGCTTGTGCGGTGGGGCTGCCCAGTGCAAGCAACAGTCCGAGCGTACCCAGAAGCTTCTTCATAACTCCTCCTGACAAGTCTCAGAGCAGCACGCAAATTTTGAGCCATATCGATGCTGGGGACGACAAACCCGTTCGAATCAATGGTCTGCACATGCGCGTGAAATCGCGCCCTGCGACGCAGGACGCGATGCGTAAGGTGTTTCGACATGGGGTTTTGCCCGATTGGCTCGAGGCGCGGTGTTCAGCCGCGCGCTTTGCGTCGCCCTTGTTCACGCGGTGCCGGATACCGGGTCGTCGCGATTTCTACGTAATCCGTTCGTGTAGGCTCGACGCCCAGGAGGCCTTGCGATGACCACGATCACGATCTATCACAACCCGCGCTGCAGCACCTCGCGCAAGGCGCTCGAGCTGCTGCGCGAGCAAGGCGTCGAGCCGAAGGTCATCGAGTACCTGAAGACGCCACCGAGCGTGAGCGAACTCGAGGCGATCGCACGGGCGAGTGGCGAACCGCTGCGCGCGTTGCTGCGAACCAAGCAGCCCGAGTACCTGGAACAGGGCCTGGACGATCCGAAGCTGAGCGAGGACGAGCTTGCCCGTGCGATGCACGCGACCCCGGTGCTGATCGAGCGGCCGATCGTCGTCGGCCCCAAGGGTGCGCGCCTGGGCCGACCGGTCGAGCGGGTGCTCGAAGTGCTGGGCTGAAAGCCGCAGGCTCCGGCCTCGCGCTCGCCGCAGCGTCGTGCCCGTTCTTCCCGGCGACTATGCCGAGGGGGCGAGCGCCGGATAGTCGGTGTAGCCGCGCTCGCCGCCGCCGTAGAAGGTCGTGCGGTCGCCGCTGGCCAGCGGCGCCGCTTCGCGCAGCCGCCGGCCCAGGTCCGGGTTGGCGATGAAGGGGCGGCCGAAGGCAACGAGGTCGGCGGCGCCGGAAGCAACGGCATCCAGCGCCATCTGCCGGTCATAGCCGTTGTTCGCGATCCACGCGCCGGGGTGAAGACGGCGCAGCGCCGCGTAGTCGAAGGGCGCGCCTTGCGCCGAGAGGTCGCGCTCGCCGCCGGTCGCGCCCTCGATCACGTGCAGGTAGGCCAGGCGCAGCGGCGCAAGCGCGCTCACCGCGGCCTCGTAGAGCGCCTGCGCGTGGCTGTCCTGCCCTGCGTCGTTGGCCGGCGTCACCGGGGACAGGCGCAGGCCGATGCGGCCGCCGCCGATCTCGGCGCCGACGGCGCGCATCACCTCGACGAGGAAGCGGATGCGCTTGGGGATGCTGCCGCCCCATTCGTCCGCGCGGTCGTTGATGCTGTCGCGCAGGAACTGCTCGATCAGGTAGCCGTTGGCGCCATGCACCTCGACGCCGTCGAAGCCGGCGTCCATCGCGCAGCGCGCGGCGTGGCGATAGGCCTCGATCACGCCGGGGATCTCGTCGCCTCGCAGCGCGCGCGGGGCCGACACCGGGACGAAGCCGCCCGCGAGGAAGGTCTTGGAGCGCGCCGCGCGCGCGGTCGACGACACCGGGGCCGCGCCTGCCGGCTGCAGCTCGACGCGCGAGATGCGGCCGACGTGCCATAGCTGCACGACGATGCGACCGCCGCGCGCGTGCACCGCGTCGGTGATGCGGCGCCAGGCCGCGACCTGGTCGGGGCGGTGGATGCCGGGCGTGTCGATGTAGCCC